>OHHY01000025.1_pt1 | contig 121351 bp, 94 predicted proteins | sample 1568101 | NCBI WGS metagenome assembly OHHY01 (sample SAMEA3879605, study PRJEB24766) | human gut metagenome | biome: human-associated habitat; feature: feces | place: USA | collected 1985/1987
TAACTTTCAGTGTGTAAGAATAATACCACGGGGGCGAGACGCCCCCGCCCCTATCAGCTCAACTTACGTTAACAGCTTGAATCGTGTTACTACAATTTGGTGCGGCTTTTGGTCGCTAATTATAGTGTTAATAAAAAAAGGACGCGCTTTGCGCGTCCCTTTTTTGAGTATTTTCTATGTGTGGGTGTATCAGAAGTTGTAGCCTATGGTTATGCTGAAGTTGTTGCGGCGGAAGGAGTCTACTATGTAGGTGTTGTTGTCGGCGCGGAATTTCCAGTCGCGGGCTTTGGTCATGCCTATGCCTCCGGAGAGTGAGATGTAGTATTTCTGCCAAGTAAGGCCTACACCGAGCGCCCACTGGAGGTCGATGTGCTTGAAGCCCTGGTCGCCGAAGATGGAGTATGACTGGCCGGGAAAGTGCTCTTTGGCCGTGAGGCTGAGGTTGATTTGCGGACCGGTGAAGACGGAGAACTGCATGTCGTCGGTGAAGTCGAAGTGGTAGCCTGCTACGATGGGGATGCGGAATCCGAAGTTGCGGATAGAGCCGTCGACGGTACCTATGGGCAGGCCCTCGGTGTCGAGAGCGAGGGCTTCGGTGCCGAATGTGTCGTAGAAGATGGAGAGTCCAGGCTCGAAGTAGAGGTTTTTATACAGGGGGATGTTGTAGACCGCTCCGATGCTGAACCCGGCACCGTTGGAGTAGGAATCGTTGCCGTCGGCTGTCGACGAGATGTCGAGTGAGAGGCGTGCGCCGAAGTAGGCGTGGTTGTCGGGATTGTCGAGCAGGTCGGCCTGGGCGGAGGCTGTCATTGCTCCGCCGAGGGCAATCAGAGAGATGATAAGCTTTTTCATAATTCTGAGGGTTGAAGGTTGAGTTTTTTTACTTGGTGAGCTGTTGTAGCTAAATTAGCTATCGTAGCTATTATAGCTAAATTAGCTACGATAGCGAAGGAATCAGTAGTCGTAGAGGAGCTGGAGGTCGTCGAGGTAGAGCACCGAGCCGTTGCCGCCGGTGAAGTAGTCGCCGTATTTGCTTGCGGAGCCTACGATGAGGATGTAGCGGGGGATACGGTTGGTGGCTTTGTAGTCGATGTCGAACTCGAACTGTGCCCATTGCTCCTGATCGGTTCCGGTCTGGAAGTTGCCGTATGCTATCACGTCGGATGCTTCGGGATCGAAAAGATGACGGTTGGATGGATTGGTGCGGATTTCAAACGGCTCTGGAGAGTCGATGAGGGCTACCCATACGATGCATGTGTCGGGTCGGTCCTTGAGGTCGTTGAATCCGGCAGTCGTGGAACTGATGGGCGCGGAGTGGTATCTGTAGTAGCCGCGGAGCTTGGTGGGGCGCTCGGTGAAGGGGCGTCCGAAGCTGAGGACGCCGTTAGTGCCGTCGGTGCGGACATATTCGCCGGCGAATATGTTGCCGGCTGCAAGTTTGCCAATCATGCCTATGCCCACGAATTTTGTCTCGAGTTTGGCTGAGCGGCCCGTGCCTGAAGGGGTATCGTCGGAGGGCTGGGTATTGCTTGCGCCGAGGGTGGTGGCGCCTTTGTTGCCGGTGTCCCAGTAGCGTTCGCCCCCTTCGGCCCACGGGTTCCATACTTTGCCGTCGAGCCACCAGTTGTCGAAACTTGCGTTGGGCGGCTGTATGATGGCTCCGGTGCGGAATTCGACTTCGGCGCCGTATTCGTCGCCGGATACGGCACGGGCAACATAGTCGGTGAGCGACTGCAGATGAATGATGCGGGCGTGGAAGCTGCCGCCGTCGACGGTGAGCCATGCGTCGGGCACGCGTGTCCACTCGGTGTCGGAAGCGGCGCGGTATTCGATGTAGTTGTCACGTCCTTCCTGAGCCTCGCCGTAGACCCATGCCACGTTGGTCCAGGCGTCGGCGCGCACGGTGGTGACGGTGGCTTCGGTGACCTGACAATAGATGGTCCAGTCGGCTTCGCGGCCGTAGTCGCTTACGGTAATCTGATATGGGTGCGTCAGGTCGATGTACTCACCCTCGATGGCGGGAGTGATGACTGAGCCTTCGGAGCCGAGTTTGGCTGTGAGCACCTTGACGCGGGAGAGGTCGGCGGTAGTGGGGAGGGTGACGACGATGCGGCGCCCGGGCACGTCGATTACCGATGCGCCTATCTGGTTGGCTACGGTGAAGTAGCGGGTGATGGTCTGCACGGCCTTGAGGGTCCAGACGTATTCCTGATAAATCTGAAGGATGTAGTAGCGCGGCTGCGAGAGGTCGAGGGTGCCGGCTATGGAGTCGCCCACGAATGAAGCATTGGGGGAGAGGGTGCAGCCGACCACGTCGACGTTGTAGATGTCGGCCAGTTCGTCGAGGTAGACGGTGGCGACGCGGTTGATGGTGTCAATGGAGGCGGCCTGCGACTGGTGGGCTACCTCGATGGAGACGATGTTGGGCTGTATGCGGGGGTAGGGGATGTCGTTCTTTATGCATCCCTGAAGCAATGTGGCCGTAATTGCAACGGCCATAAGCGAATACAGTATGCGGGTGACTCTTGTCATGGATATGGTTGTTGACTCGTGGCACTGCGGCGGCTCAGATGTGCACCGCCATGCCGAAGTTGATGTTGAAGATGTTGAACTTGAAGTTGGCGCCCGACGAGAAGCGTGAACCCTCGTCTACGCCGTCGGTGGTCTGCTTTTCGTTGGTCATGTGGATGCCGAACACGCCGAACGATACGTTGAACGATACGTAGTCCATGATGAAAACGCACAGACCGGGGCTGAAGTTGAGGCTTGCGCGGGTGATGTTGGTGCGGGTGTCGCGCGGCTCGTTATTGTAGAGGCGTTTGAATCGTGACGAGCCGCTGCCGAATCCGAGGTCGACCTCGTTGAATATGGCGAAGCGTTTTTCGGGCCCGAGCCCTATGTAGTTGCGGTAGTTGATTGATGCTGTATAGGACTGCGAGTAGTAGCTCACGTCGCGCAGCGAGAAGTTGAGGTCGTCGTCGAAGTCGAATGTCATGTTGTTGAGGTCGACCGACGAGCGCGTGTAGTCGAATTTTATGCCTATCGACTGGTTGCTGCGGAAGAAGTAGGCTATCGAGGGTTTGAGCGAGTAGGCCTTGATTTTGATGTCGAAGTTCTTGAGGATGGAGAGTATCTGTACGTCGTCGGTGTTGAACTCGCCGTAGGAGGCGGTAAGACCGAATGACCATTGCCCTTTGGGTATGATGAGGAAGTTGAAGAGGCCGCGGTCGTAGCGGCCGTAGTTCTTGTCGGGGAGAATGATGCTGACGGTGTCGCCTCCGACTATGACCTTGCGGTCGAGGTATTGGCTGGCGTCGCTGAGCGAGTCGAGTTTGATTTTCTTCGAGCCGAGAATGTTCTCGCTGATGATGAATCTGTTGGTGAAATCCTTGCACGGGGCGCCTGACGCCGGCGTATCGTTGATGACGGGTGCCTGGGCCCGGGATGTGGCGGCTGCGGCCAGGAGCACCATGAACGTAATAAGTAATGTTATCTTTTTCATAGCGCTTACAGGTAGAATGCCACCCCGAAGGTGATTGAAAACAGGTTGATTTTAAAATTGGCGCGGCGCGAGTCGGAATGAGCCACATAGACGCGGTCGGTGGTCGATTTCGAACTCGTATATGTGAAACCGAGCACGCCGACATTGACCTCGATGGCCGAATAGTTGTTGAGGAACATTATCATGCCCGGGGCGAGGCCGACGTTGAGGCTGAAGTTGCGCGAATAGGTGCCGGTGAGGTCGTCGCCCGAGCCGTTGCATATCTTCGACTCGCCGCCTCCGATTTCGAGCTGCACTTCGTTGAACATGCCGAAGCGGCGGTTGTTGCCGAGCGATATATAGTTGCGGAAGGCGGCGGTGCCGTACCAGTTCTGTGCTATGCTGTAGAGATTGTCGACATTGTATTCCGTCTCGGAGTCGAGGATGACGTCGGCCGAGCGGAGGTCGACTTTGGACCGTGTGTAGGCGAAGCGTCCGCCGGCGGCGAGGTTGTCCTTGAAGCAGTACATCAGCATCGGGCTTACCTTGAAGTTGTAGGTGTCGCCGTTGAGATTTTCCACTACAAGAAACTGGTAGTCGGACTGGTTGGACTGGGAGTAGCTTACGCTTACTCCCGTGATCCATTGCCCTTTGGGTATGAATGAAATCTGCTGGAGACCGCGGCGGAAGGGCTCCTGTGCGGCGATTCCGGCAGACCCGGCAAGTGTGTATATCAGCACGATAAGTGCGAACAATCTTTTTTTCATCATTTATTGTCGTTTTGCTCGGCACGCCATAAACGGCGAAATGCAATACCGTTGCGTCGCATTGCAAATAATCGTCAAATTTACAAAAATTCGGACAAATAAATACTATTTAGGCATAATTATGTTGCGTTTGAGCAAATATGGTGGATATAAGAGCCAGTTCGACAATAAATGTTAACAGCAGGACTGCCACTCGTTGGCGCTTTTCTTCATCTCTTTCGGTCACGATGGAACCCCATCGCTCACTCAAGATCTAAAGAAAATCACTCAACGATTGACCGGCCTGCTGTTAACATTTATTGTCGAACTGGCTCTAAAGACAAATACCGCCTATTGCGCGTGAGAGACACCAGATGTCCAAATTAACGCTGTTATTTAGAATGGGTATAAATAATACGGGTAAATGTTTTGTAATAAAAGGAATTTTTATGACCTTTGCAGCCGTCAAAAAGCAATAGAGATGAGACTGTCTGATTTGGAAACGGGCCGTTCGGCCGTAATCATAAAGATACTCGGTCACGGGGCATTCCGTCGCAGGGTGATGGAAATGGGTTTTGTGAAAGGGCGTGAAATCACCGCCGTGCTCAACGCACCGCTGCGCGACCCTGTGAAATACCGCCTTATGGATTATGAGGTGTCGCTGCGGCGCAGTGAGGCCGCCATGATAGAGATAGTGCCGGTAAACGAATATGTGGAGATGGAGAAAGACACGTCGTTTGAGCCGGTAGTGGATAACGACAGTGAGGACATGGTGCGCAGGATAGACGCTTCGGGGCGCACGATCAATATCGCGCTTATAGGCAATCCCAACTGCGGGAAGACATCGTTGTTCAACATCGCTTCGGGAGCGCAGGAGCATGTGGGCAATTACAGCGGCGTGACGGTAGACTGCAAGCACGGCACATTCCGCTACAAGGGCTACAAGTTCAATATCGTGGACCTGCCCGGCACCTATTCGCTGTCGGCCTATTCGCCCGAGGAGCTGTATGTGAGGCGTTATCTTTCGGAATCGACCCCTGATGTGATTGTCAATGTGGCCGATGCCTCCAACCTGGAACGCAACCTCTATCTCACGACCGAGCTTATCGATATGGACCATTCGATGGTGATAGCGCTTAACCTGTATGACGAATTGCGCGACCGCGGCGACACTCTCGACTATGAGACGCTCGGCGGAATGATTGGCGTGCCTGTGGTGCCCACGGTGTCGCGCAACGGCGAGGGTATCGACAAGCTGTTTGATACGGTGATAGAGGTATATGAGGGGCGCAACAGGCATGTGCGCCATGTGCATGTCAATCTTGGCCGTGACATCGAGGATGCAATTGACACGGTGAAACCGCTTCTGAAGTCGGATGCGCATATCTCAAGCCATTTCTCGGCGCGTTATCTGGCGATAAAACTGCTTGAGGGTGACATCGAGGCCGACAAGATAATAGCCGACTCGCCGCATTGCGGGGAAATAAGGTCGTTGCGCGACAAGGCTGTGGCGCATCTGGCCGAGATACACGACGAGGATGTGTCGACAATGGTGGCCAACGAGAAATATGGCTTCATATCGGGCGCGCTTGCCGAGACGCTCGAGCGCAACCGGAAGGAGACGGCTTCGACGACACATATCATCGATGCTTTCGTCACAAACCGGCTGTTCGGTTTCCCGATATTTCTCGCCATAATGTTTTTCATATTCTGGGTGACGTTCTATATCGGCCAGTATCCCATGGAGTGGATAGAACGCGGATGCGACCTGCTCGGCAGTGTGGTGAACGACAATATGGCCGAAGGCCCGCTGAAGAATCTGATAGCCGACGGAATCATCGGCGGCGTCGGGGGCGTGATTGTGTTCCTGCCGAATATCCTGATACTTTATTTCTTCATCTCGTTTATGGAGGATTCTGGGTATATGGCAAGGGCGGCATTCATAATGGACAAGATAATGCATAAGATAGGACTTCACGGCAAGTCGTTCATACCGCTTGTGATGGGGTTCGGGTGCAATGTGCCGGCCGTCATGGCGTGCCGCACGATAGAGAGCCGCAGTTCGAGGCTGATAACGATTCTTATAAATCCGTTTGTGTCGTGCTCGGCGCGGCTTCCTATATATGTGCTGCTTATCGGCACGTTTTTCTCGGCGCACGCGGCGCTGATGTTCCTGCTTATATATGTGCTCGGGGTGACGGTGGCCGTGATTACGGCGCGGCTGTTGCGCCGGTTTGTGTTCAAGGTCGACGAGACCCCGTTTGTGATGGAACTGCCCCCTTACCGCGTGCCTACGTTTAAGTCGTCGTTGCGCCACATGTGGTGGAAAGCGCAGCAGTATCTTAAGAAGATGGGGGGTATAATACTCGTGGCAAGTATCGTGGTGTGGGCGCTCAACTATTTTCCGCGTCACGAGGAACAGCCGGAAGATGCTGTGACGATAACCGCTGCCGGCGGTGACGGGGTTGCTGATGCGGGGGCAGCCGCTGATGACGAGAGAATTGACATGTCGCGCGACTCGTTCCTCGAGATGATCGGCAAGGCCATCAACCCGGTGTTCAGGCCGCTCGGATTCTCATGGCGTGCATCGGTGGCAGTGGTGGCCGGAGTGCCGGCGAAGGAGATTGTGGTGTCGACACTCGGCGTGCTCTATACGGGCGACGAGGAGATAGACGACACTGCGTTGTCGGCACGCCTTACCGCGCCAAATCCGGCGACGGGCGAACCTGATTTCACACCTGCGGTAGCACTGGCCTTCATGGTGTTCATATTGCTTTATTGCCCCTGTATCGCTACTATTGTTGCTATAGTGAGGGAAACGCATTCATGGAAATACGGAGCGTTTGTAGTGGTCTACAACACCGTTGTGGCGTGGGTGACGGCATTCATCGTCTACCGGATAGCGTTGCTGTTCTGACGAATTGACAAATAATGAATAAATGCACACTGCATGTAATCTTAATGCGGTGTGCATTTGTTATATAGAATAAGTTACATCAATATGAGTGACATTCTCCTGTAGGGACGCGATTTATAAATTAGGCAATACTATACGTTTCAATTTAATTTATTTATTATATGCCGTCGAAAGAACAGTTTTCAAAATATTTTACCGAACTGAAGTCGTATTTCAATGTCAGTGCCGATCTTGAGCCGCAGGCCGATACCGAGGCCTCGATCAGGTCGGGGGTATCGTTCAAGGGATCGCAGCTGCTGATTCTTGTTTTTGCAATCTTTGTGGCGTCGCTCGGTCTTAATACCGATAATGTGGCCGTGATTATCGGCGCCATGTTGATATCGCCGCTCATGGGGCCTATCATCGGCATGGGTCTCGGTATAGGCATCAGCGACTACGGATTGCTTCAGCGCGGACTGAAGAATATACTGATGGCAATCCTGGGGTCGATTATTGCTTCGGCGATATATTTCCTTATCTCGCCGCAGTATGAGGATGGCAGCCAGCTGCTGGCACGCACGTCACCGTCGATCTACGATGTGTTCATAGCATTGTTCGGCGGAGCGGCGGGCATAGTCAGTTTGGCGTGCAAGAACAAGGGACAGGTGCTCCCCGGTGTGGCAATCGCAACGTCGCTGATGCCCCCGTTGTGTACGGCGGGCTACGGACTCGCCACGCTGCAGCCGCATTTCTTTTTCGGGGCGCTCTATCTGTTCTTCACCAATATGGTGTTCATACTGTTTGCCACATGGATAGGGGTGAAGATGATGCGCTTCAAGTCGGTGGTTTTCAAGGATGCGAAAAAGGCGCGCCGCGTGCAGACGATAGTCTATGCCATCGTGGCTGTGACGATAGGACTCAGCGCCTACCTCACCGTGCAGATGATCAGCCGTAATATATTCGAGCTCAACGCCACGCAGTTTGTCAACCGCGAGATGGTGTTCCCTAACACGCAGGTGCTCAGCCATAAGGAGTATATAAGCCACGGACGCAGATATATCGACGTGACGCTGATAGGGGAGGCGCTTCCCAAGGATTCGCTTCAGCTTGCCATGCTCCATAAACTCGACTCGGTGGGGCTCGGCGGAACGGTGCTCACCATAAAGCAGGGTTTCAGCCTCGGAGCGGCGCCCGACAATTCGAAATCCATGTCGCAGCTCTACACCGTGATGCAGCAGGAGATATTGCAGCGCCAGAACCGCATCGACTCTCTCGAGAGCGTGCTTGCGTTGCGTTCCGATTTCTCCGACGAGTCGGTAAAGCTCGCCCCGGAGGTAAAGGTGCTGTTTCCGCAGGTGCAGGATATAGCGTTGTCCAATATGGTGCTTGCCGGAGTTGAGACGTCGAGCGCCGACACTGTCAATATGGTATTTGTGAAAGTGGCCGGCGAGATGACCGAGGAGCAGCGCGACAAACTCGCGGAATACGTCGAAGTGCGTCTGCACCGTAAGGGAGTGCATGTCTCGGTCAACCCCCACAGTTTCCCGTGGCCTGCCAAAGAGGAGAGCGCGGAAGCACTGAAATAAGCGAAAATTTCCGCTGTTGTTGCTTTATATTAAAATATGTTATATATTTGCCGGTGCATATCGCCAGCAGAAGCCCGATATGGGCTTAGGGGCGGGTGCTGACATATTAGCGTTTACTCGACGCTCTTTCTTGACGTTCTGAAACTTCGCAACTTTCAATCGTAGTCAGGAATGCAGCAAACGGTAGATGCCTGTGGATATGTATATTCCGCCGACAGGTATGCGCGAGAGCGCATACTGTCGGCGCGTAAGCATATTCTGCGTGAGGCTTCTGCAAGTTTGCTCGTTTGACTACGATGGGCAATGCGAAGGCCTCAGAACGTGGAACGGGCAACAAGTACGGTCTCACGTTTTTATTTTTTATAAACCAGTCTAATGCCAATGCGGAGACCCGGCGGCTCCTGTAATTCATTATGAAAAAGAAATTTATGCTTGCAGCTGTAGCTATCGTAGCCGCTGCCTCAATCACACTCGCTTCATGCAGCAAAAATCCTTGCGACAAGGCTATCGACATGGTACATGAAGCTATCGAAGAAGTCAATAAAGCCCAATCTTTGGCGGAAATTGACAATATCGGCAGGGAGTACATGGAGAAAATCGATAAGTTAGGTGAAGACAACAAGGATTTTGAACCGACCGAGGCTCAGGAACAAGCGCTACAGGAGGCATACGATGAATTAGGCGAAGCCGTCCAAAAGGCAAGAGCCAGGTTCTATTGATTTTCCGATAACCTTAAAAAATTGTAACAATATATACAGACAGTGTAACTATTCAGCCGACAAACTTATTGGTTACGAGCATATTGTAGGGCTGCACCCCGGTGCAGCCGCTAATGAAAACACTCGTTTGCATCGGTTTCGGCTGCACCGGGGTGCAGCCCTACAATGATAATGAACACTTTACATCGTACATATTCGCTGAATAGTTACCAGACAGTGAAGATGTGATAACTTATTAAAAATAAACAATATGAATCAATCAACAACGAAATCAGTGAGAATCAGCGGTAATCTCAGGATTGCCGCATTGGGCGCGACTGTTGCAATGCTGCCTGCGGCATTGGTGATACTATTGGACGTGCTTGGCATTAGTAAAGGGATGCCGCCTTTCGACACATTGGCAACTATTCAGTTTATAGGTTGTCTTGTGTGGGCTGGTTGTCTTGGGGCTTGCATTCCGGTCTCAAAGCGGATGGATATTCCGGCTTTAGGTCTTGGCCTTTGTATCGCCGGAGTTTTAATCGGCGGGATACTCCAATTGGTTGTCGTCCATGATGAAGAAAGTATTGCGTACATGTTCCGCGACATGTATTTCGGAAGATCTTTATCGGCAATGAGCAGTATAATTTTGTATGCATGTCTTGCAAATATGCCTCTTGCTGTAGGTTCGTTCCTTTTAGGCAAGAATCTGCCTGCCATGAAGAATGCGATTTTCGCATACGCCGCCCTTGCACTCTTTCCTTTGATATTGTCAATGTTGAAAGGAAAGGGTGGAACAATACTTATCCTGTTGTTTGTGCTTCTGTTAATCTGTATCATCATCGCGCTTATGTCATGGTGGGGTACAGTCGGGCAGGCTAAATATCTTGAAGAAAGCGGCAACGAAACGGATGGAGCCGAAGTTCAGTATGACGAGCCGATACAGCCTGCCATCACCGACGAGCAGAAAAGCATGATTGCCGGAATGAGCGATCAGGAACTTGCCGGCGTGGTCAACAATCCGGCGCTTTACGCTGCGGCATTTGTCGATGAAGCCCGCAAGGTATTGTCAATACGGCAGGCGTTGGCGTCGTTGAAGGATATGACAGACGAACAGATGCTCGAAGCAGTCCACAACAATCCGCAATGTTTCTCCTACGAAGTGCTTGACGCTATCTCGATGGAACTCCTCAAGCGTGAGACTCCGGCATTCATCAACGAGATTGAATCCCTCCCGACTCCCGAACTGCAGGCGATGGTCTACAATGCCGATGCCTACTACGACGGCTATGCGAAACTCGCCACACGCGTGCTCCACAACCGCCTCAATCCCGGCGCACCAAAACAGGCATAGCGTGTAGGCGCGGCGCGCACGAACCGGATAGATAGTCTTTTATTCCGCGGTTACAAACTGAGAGTACTAAGTTTTCGATTGTCTCAGCAGTAGCCGCGGTTTTCTGCATACTCAGTACTTACAGAAGTCCTGTCATATATACAAATATGAGCTTGCTGTGGTATGACAAAAATATTACGGTGTTTAATAGTCGAACATTTCCTTTAGGATGTCGGAAACGGCGTGTTTTTCGTCATCGGAAATTTCTCCGATTGGTGCTGACAGTCTTGATTTGTCTACCGTCTTCAGCCGGTCGAGGACGGCATAGCTGTCATTGCTTAAACCGCTTTGCTGAGTCGCTTTTATTAATATGCGAGTCGGCAGATTCCTTTGAGTGGATGTGAGCGGCACTATGATGACGGTTTGCAGATAAGTGTTTATTTCATCAGGCGATACAATCAGGCACGGTCTTTTCTTTTTTATTTCTGCGCCTATAGTGGGATCCAAATTGACTATATATAGACTAAATCTCTTCATGGAAACAGCTGTTTTACGTATAAATAAAGCCTCAAATTAACTCTTCCGCTTCCGAGTCAAGGCAGTCGGGGAGTAGCATTTCATCTTCGCCTTCATTCGCATATTTTGCGAATGCCGCAGCCCAGCCCTCACGTTTGGCTTTAGGTTTCGAAATGATTATCTGATTGTCGGTATACTCGATGTTTACCGAGGCACCCTTGGTGAAACCGCCTTCGGTCGCAATATATTTAGGAATTATAATTCCTACGGAAGTCCCGACCTGTGAAATTCTTGCCAACATAATAAGTCGCTTTATTTGTTTATATCAGTTATTAAATAGGAATTGTGGCATCACCACATCTATTCGTTCAACGATACAAAAATATATAAAGTTTTTCATATTACAATAATATTATAATAAAAATATAATTTTATTATAATGAGTTCCATAATAGAATAAGTTCAATTTACAAATTGTGTCAGGATGCTGGGACGCGATTCAATGCTGTTTACTTAAGAAATTTTTCGAAAAGGCGCATTGGATAACCGGCAAGACACAAAGATGTTGAATGGGACATTATGACCTTAAGTAAACAGCATTGGGTAGCGACGATGCCGCAGGCATCATATATATGATTAACCCGGTCATGGCGCGAAAGCGCCTTGGCCGGGACGACAGATATCATGCTGCGTGAAGTTGCCGCAGGCATCATCAATCCGCCTCATATCGGGAGTCTATGTGTAGGGATAGCTTATGTAGATTGACGATGCCTGCGGCAACGTCTTATGCCTGCACATTGACCCGGCCAAGGCGCTTTCGCGCCATGACCGGGTTAATCATATCGAAGATGCCTACGGCATCCTCAACAACGTCTCCTGCGGAATCCCTATTCATTATAATTTCTCCGAAGCTAATTCTCCGAAGCCTGCTTTAGTAAACAGCATTGGGCCGCAATAAATCGCGGCCCAATGCTGTGGTAATCCTTTTCTACATCGGGTGATTTTACTCAACCGGTGTTGTTGATATTTGTCGGGATTAGTATTCGTCCCAGGGTTTGATTTCTATGTCGTTGAGGGAGAGAGTGGTGAAGGCACGGATGAATGCTGAGGCAAGGCGGGCGTTGGTGAGCAGCGGGATGTTGAGGTCGATTGCCGCGCGGCGTATCTTGTAGCCGTTGCTCAGCTCGGTGGTCGACAGGTTTTTGGGTATGTTGACCACGAGGTCTATCTCCTTGTCGTGGAGCATCTGGAGTGCCTGCGGCTGCATTTCGGACTGCGAGGGCCAGTAGACGCGTATGGCGGGGATGCCGTTGTCGGCAAGGAACTGGTGGGTGCCCCCGGTGGCATAGAGCACGTAGCCTTTGTTGTGCAGCTGGTGGGCTGCGTCAAGCATGTCGGTTTTCTGGCGGGCGGAGCCTGTGGAGAGGAGTATGCCTTTCTTGGGTACGCGGTAGCCTACCGAAAGCATTGATTTCATGATGGCCTCAGAGGTGTCGACACCGATACAGCCTACTTCGCCGGTCGACGACATGTCGACTCCGAGCACGGGGTCGGCGCCCTGCAGACGCGAGAACGAGAACTGCGATGCCTTGATGCCGACGTAGTCGAGGTCGAAAGCGTTTTTCTCCGGTTTCTCTACATTGAGTCCGAGCATGGCCTTGGTGGCGAGGTCGATGAAGTTTATTTTGAGAACTTTCGACACAAATGGGAAGCTTCGCGACGCACGCAGGTTACATTCGATTACCTTGATGTCGTTGTTCTTGGCAAGGTACTGGATGTTGAACGGACCTGTGATATTGAGCGCCTTGGCTATCTGTGCAGATATTTTCTTGATGCGGCGCATGGTCTCGACGTAGAGTTTCTGCGGCGGGAACTGTATGGTGGCGTCGCCCGAGTGCACGCCGGCAAACTCGATATGCTCCGATATGGCGTAGGCCTTGATTTCACCGTTGGCTGCCACGGCGTCCATCTCGATTTCCTTTGCGTTCTGGATGAACTCGGTGACAACGACGGGGTGCTGCTTCGACACGTTGGCCGCGAGACGCAGGAAGCGCTCGAGCTCGTCGTCGTTGGAGCATACGTTCATCGCGGCGCCTGAGAGCACGTAGCTCGGGCGCACGAGCACCGGGAAGCCTACCTCGTCGATAAACTCGCGGATGTCGTCGAAGCTCGTAAGCTCGCGCCAGCGGGGCTGGTCGATGCCGAGCGTATCGAGCATGGCCGAGAATTTGTGACGGTCTTCGGCGTTGTCGATGCTGCGGGCCGTGGTACCGAGTATGTTGACACCTTCGTCGTCAAGACGGGTGGCAAGGTTGTTGGGTATCTGTCCGCCCACCGAGAGGATTGCGCCGTAGGGCTGCTCGAGGTCGAGAATGTCCATCACGCGTTCGAAAGTGAGCTCGTCGAAATAGAGACGGTCGCACATGTCGTAGTCGGTCGACACGGTCTCGGGGTTGTAGTTGATCATTACCGAGCGCCATCCCTCCTTCTTGACTGTCATGAGGGCGTTGACCGAACACCAGTCGAACTCCACAGAGCTGCCGATGCGGTATGCACCCGAACCGAGCACCACAATCGAGCGGTGGTCGTGGAGATAGTGCACATCGTTTTCCGTACCGTTGTAGGTCAGGTAGAGGTAGTTGGTCTGCGCGGGATATTCGGCCGCGAGGGTATCGATCTGTTTCACCACAGGCACGATGCCGAGGCTCTTGCGGTACTGACGTACACGCTTGTTGGCCATCTCGGCCGAGCCGCCGAAGTTGTCGAGCACTGCGCGGGCTATCTGGAAGTCGCTGAATCCCTGTTCCTTCGCCGTGCGGAGGAGGGGAGCGGGTATTTTTTCGATTTCGTCGAATGCCTCAAGTTCGGCTTCAGTGTCGATGAGGTGCTGGAGCTTGTAGAGGAACCACTTGTCGATTTTGGTAAGCTCGTGTATCTTGTCGACCGTATAGCCCGATTTCATCGCCTTGGCAATGACGAAGATGCGCTTGTCGGTCGGCTCGGAGAGGGCGTGGTCGATGTCGTTGATTTTGAGTTCGCGGTTGCCTACGAAGCCGTGCATGCCCTGGCCTATCATGCGGAGGCCTTTCTGGATGGCTTCCTCGAATGTGCGGCCTATGGCCATCACTTCGCCGACCGATTTCATCGACGAGCCGATTTCCTTGCGCACGCCGTGGAATTTGCCGAGGTCCCAGCGGGGGATTTTGACGACGATATAGTCGAGAGCCGGCTCGAAGAACGCCGAAGTCTCTTTGGTGACTGAGTTCTTGAGGTCGAACAGGCCGTAGCCGAGACCGAGTTTAGCGGCCACGAACGCCAGCGGATAACCGGTGGCTTTCGATGCGAGAGCCGACGAACGGCTCAGACGGGCATTGACCTCGATGACGCGGTAGTCCATCGACTGCGGGTCGAAGGCGTACTGCACGTTGCATTCGCCCACGATGCCCACGTGGCGTATGATTTTGATTGCGAGTTTACGCAGATAGTGGTAGTCTTCGTTGGAGAGGGTCTGCGAGGGAGCGACGACGATACTCTCGCCGGTGTGGATGCCGAGCGGGTCGAAGTTCTCCATGTTACATACCGTGATACAGTTGTCGAAGCGGTCGCGCACAACCTCGTATTCCACCTCTTTCCAGCCTTTGAGCGATTTTTCCACAAGCACCTGCGGGGAGAACGAGAGCGCTTTCTCGGTGAGAGCCACAAGCTCCTCCTCGTTGTCGCAGAAACCGGAGCCGAGTCCGCCGAGCGCGTATGCGGCGCGCACGATGACTGGGTATCCGAGTTCGCGGGCGGCACGGAGAGCATCGTCGACCGTCGATACGGCCTCGCTCTTGATGGTCTTGACGCCGATTTCATCGAGTTTGCGCACGAAAAGCTCGCGGTCCTCGGTGTCCATGATGGCGCGTACGGGTGTGCCGAGCACGCGTACATTGTATTTTTCGAGTACGCCCGATTCGTAGAGAGCCACACCGCAGTTGAGGGCGGTCTGGCCTCCGAACGCCAGCAGGATGCCGTCGGGACGTTCTTTCTCGATGACTTTTTCCACAAAGAACGGAGTCACCGGCAGGAAGTAGATGTGGTCGGCAAAACCGTCAGACGTTTGTACTGTTGCAATATTGGGATTGATAAGGATAGTCTCAATTCCCTCCTCCTTCATTGCTTTGAGTGCCTGCGAACCGGAGTAGTCAAATTCTCCTGCCTCGCCTATCTTAAGGGCACCGCTACCAAGCAAAAGTACTTTTTTAATTGTCTTATCGCTCATTATGAGTTGTTGTGGCGGCTGAGCCGCGGTTTATATTGTTGCAGAATTGCTGTTGTTAATTATTGAGGCGTCCCTACACTGTGTCAGAGCAGCGCTATGAATTCGTCGAAGAGGAATTCGGTGTCCTTGGGGCCTGATGAGGCTTCGGGGTGGAACTGTGCCGAGAAATACGGTTTTGACTTGTGGCGGATACCCTCGTTGGTGCCGTCGTTCATATTGACGAAGAGCGGTTCCCAGTCGTCGGGTAGGGTAGTGCTGTCGACGGCATAGCCGTGGTTCTGCGACGTTACGTAGCATGTGTCGGTGCCTACGCGGCGCACCGGCTGATTGTGGGAGCGGTGTCCGTATTTGAGTTTGTATACCTTGGCGCCCGCGGCTTTTGACAGGAGTTGGTTGCCCATGCAGATTCCGCATATCGGTTTGCCGATTTCGAAAGCCTTGCGGATATTGGCCACGGTGGCTTCCGCCATGTCGGGGTTGCCGGGACCATTGGATATGAACAGGCCGTCGTAGGGTATCTGAGTGAAGTCATAATCCCAGGGCACGCGTACCACTTTGACGCCGCGGCGTGTGAGGCAGCGTATGATGTTGTGCTTTGTGCCGCAGTCGATGAGCACTACGGTCTTTTCGCCGTCGCCGTGGATTTCCACCTCCTTGCAGCTTGTTTTGCCGACGAGGTTCTCGAGGTTGGGGTTATAGAAATCGACATCCTCGCAGCCTTCGATGATGATTTTGCCAAGCATAGAGCCTTTTTCACGCAGATGCTTGGTGAGCGCGCGGGTGTCGATGCCGTAGATGCCGGGGATTTTCTCTTCGCACAGCCATTGCGAGAGCGAGCGGTCGGCCTGCCAGTGGGAGTGCTCCCATGAATAGTCCTGGGCTATGATGGCTTTGGCATGGATATGGTCGCTCTCATAGAACTCGCTGACGTCATCTTTTTCGCGACGCGGGGGCACGCCGTAATTGCCGAGAATGGGATAGGTGGTGACAAGAATTTGACCTTCATAGGAGGGGTCGGTCAAACTTTCGGGATAGCCGGTCATGGCCGTGTTGAAGACCACTTCGCCCGAAGTCGATGCTTCGTATCCGAAAGATTTTCCCTCAAACGTGGTGCCATCCTCGAGTATAAGGGTGGCTCGTCTTGTTTCGCGCATAGGAATTATGGAAAATTATTAGTAAACTATGTGGCGGTTGACAAGATTTCCATCGTGAAAACCGTGCAAAGTTAAGCATTTTTCCTAATATATGAAAACTAAATTCCCGACAAACTTAATATTTGACAGCTTTTGCAGCATTTTGGCAGATATAATGGCGTACCTCCAAGTAGAATGCAAAAATTACTGAATATTGCCGATATTATGCATTCCGCGGTTAAAAACCGCGGCTACTAACTGAATATCAAGCGTATAGTAGCCGCGGTTTCTAACCGCGGAATATTAAGAGCTTGTCTAAGTCAGCGCGTTGGCCGCACTCAGAATATCACTTTTGTGGCTTTGGCGCCCTGACGCAGTATGTAGACACTGCCCTGACGAGGCTCGCTTACGCGTATGCCCTGCAGGTTATAATACTCGGCGGGAGCGTCATTGTCAGCCGCTACGTCTGCTATGCCCGACATGACGGCTACGGTAGCCTTGGCGGCTTTTGACTCGCCGGCGTTGTAGACTGCCGTGACGGCGTATGTGTGGGTGCCCTCCACGGCGGTGCGGTCAATCAACTTCGTGTTGTTGACAGGGCTGTCATTGAGTTTTTCTCCGTTGCGGTAGATGTTGTAGCCTATGTGCTCGAGGTCGGCATTGGGCGACGCCGGTATGTAGGTCACGTCATCGACCATGAGCATCGAACCACCGACGGCGCATGAGCGTATGGCGAAGTAGCGGGCGCCTTCGGGAAGTTCGGCCGTGTATTCGGTCCACTCGTTGGAAATGCTTTCATATCGACCCACGGCAATGAAATCCGACGGCTCGAGGCTGCCGGTTGAGTAGAGCAGTTCGATTGTCTCCTTGTAGCGGCTGTCGTAGCTGCGTGCATAGATGGATACGGTCTGTGCGTCGCCGCTGAGGCGGGGCGAGATGGCCCAGTCATTGATTTCGCCGAAATATGATTCAAACATTGAGACTATGCACTTGTTGCCTGAGCGGGTATCGAATGTGGCGTTGAACTGGTCGCCGCTGTTGTCGAGTACGAAGAATGACTGCTTGGAGTAGGTGGCTATGCCGGGGAATTTTATTCCTGACAGACCGCCGATAGCCTTTTCGTCAAGGTCAAGGAATGTCCAGTCGCCGTAGGTAGTGGCGAATGATTCGGCCGATTCGAAAGTCTCGGTCACAGCGTCCGGAGTAGTGACGTTAAGGTCGGGGGCTGTCCAGCTGAGAAGCACGCCATTGTCGGTGGATTTGGCGTCGAGTGCGCCGGGTGCGGGATGGGTGGGGAATACGGCGGTGACTGTCACAGGCGTTTCAGCCGCGTTGTTGGCGGTATTTGTGTCCCCTTCCGAGATTACGTCGGCAAAATATTCGGTCGTCTCGTCATCAAAGACATTGATTGTCTGCTTGAAGCTGTATACGGCATTGAGACCCGGCTGAAGAGCGTTACCTTCGGCAGCGGCGATTTTTTCACCGTCGCGGTAGAGATTGACGGTATATCCCGACATCGTATTTGCACCGGGATTGTCAATCCTTACATTTACGTTGAATTCCTCGCCGGCATTTACTTTGTCGGGAGCATCGAGGGATGTGAGGGCAAGGTCGTTGTCAACCAACCGGACTACGCGGATATTGTCGAGGAGAGTGTAGGTGTAGTTGATGGCAATGCCCTCAAACCGCAGGTAGATTACCTTCCCCTTGTAAGCGTCGAGCGGCAGGGTGATGCAGTTCCATCCGGTCTCGGGAAGCGATTTCATCACGATTTTCTTGATGCATGTTTCGGTATTGCCGCTGCGTACGTAGACGTTGAGCTGATTTTTGTCGGGTACAATCTCATCGTTTGCGGGATTCTTGCCTTCGATGTTGAATGTGTAGAACATGAGGCCTGGATTATCGCCCGACACCTCTATCTTGCCCGTGATTATCGAGCCGTACGTGCCGGCACCGTTTCCTTTCATGCCGAAAAGGCCGTCGTCGCCGTCAACCGATACCGGTTCGGAAAGGGTCTCCGATGTATACAGACGCCATACGCCGCCGTTGGCCTGGTCCATCGAGAAATTCGACGACAGTTTGCCGCCGGCTACCGATTCCATATAAGGCATCTGATAGTTCGGCCCGACACATATAAGGTCGGTGGCTACCGGCGAACCCATGCCGCCGTCTGTTACGGCGCACACTACCCATTGCTTCATTTCCTGCTCGCCGTCGGCATCTACCGCGCGGAATGTGTAGGTGGTCCCGGCAAGATTCTCTGCTACGGGTACGTATTGCGCGCCGGTGGTGAATTCAAATATGCTGTAGGTGATGAGCGCCGGGTTCATGGGATTTCCGTCGGCATCGGTAGCGGCTGCGTCCCAGGTGAATGTCACTTCGCCGGGCGTCGACGTCTCGGTCGCGACGAGATTTGTCACGCATCCCGGTTTATTTATGCCGATGAATGTGGTGAATGAGGCCTCCTTGCCAGCTCCGTTTTCGTTGTAGGGTATTACGGTGTAGGTGAAATCGCCCGAATGCTCTACCGCGTCGACGTATGACAGCGTGGCCCCCGGCTGAGGATTATCGAATGATTTGATTACAACGTCGCCACGGAGCAGGTCGATGCGTGTGAGTGACGACAGGGCATCGCCTCTGACGTTGACAGCCGGTGCGGTGAATTGGATTGTGGCTTTGTTGGCGCCGTCGTAGTCGGGTATGGCTGTGAGGCCGGTGGCTGCTGCGGGCGATTCGAGATTGGTACCTTCGGCTATGGAAATCTCTTTGATGTAGAGACCATACATATATTTGGTGCTCATGCCGTGGAACCCGATGTAATATACGCCGTCGGCCTCGGGAGTGATGTATGTATCGAACGGCACGTCGCTCAGGCTCGAGAACTCATACGGCTCGAGAATCACCTCGGTCAGGCCTTCAACTGTCGGAGCGTTGCCCCATTTTACCTCTATTTTCTCCTTGTAGCTGCCGCTCTCGGTATAGATGACATAGTTGAGACGGTAGGTATTGCCTTTCTTGAGGCGCAGCGGAGGTGTGATCAACCAGTCGTCGGAATCAAGATAACTGCTGTATTTGAGGTAGGCGGCTGAGTTTTTCAGCGTCCACACCTTATCGTCATCGTTGATGTTGAGTATGGTGAAGCCGTCGAGGCCTGTCGACTTCCTGAAGTTGGAAACGTAGGGTGGAGTGACCGAGCCGGTGGTTATGGAGTTGGAGGTAGCTACGCCTGAGGTCATATCGCCCGCATGGGCTACCACCGTGTAATAGTAACTCGTAAGCTCGTCGCCGGCGGGAACGACCTCGCTGAAAGTGGTGGCGGCGAGATGGTCGGCCACTACGACAGCGTCGGGGTAGCGAGTGACGGTGTATGTGACATTGTCAACGTCGATGTAGCCGCCGTTGACACTCTCGGTCACGGGGTCCCAAGTGAGCACGAAATTGTCGCCCTCGCGTGCGAGTGTGGCTTTGGTCGCCACGGGGGTGTCGGTGCCGATGAATGCCGATGCCTTTACGAGCGGACTGCGGCCTGCTTCGGTCGACACGCTGACCGTAAACTCGTAATCGCCGGCTTGGGTAAGTGTTACCGGAGCCTTGACCGAAGCGCCGAATGAGGTTGTGCCGGTGGCGACTTCGGTATCGTTGGCAAGGATGTTGTAAGTTATGTCACCCGTACCGGTTTCTCCGCAGAAGTAGGTTGTGGGAGCGGTGAAATCTACTGTGCCGCTGAGCGAGCCGTCGGGGAAATCAAGGGTTAAGTCGCTCACGGCAGCGGGGGCATAGTCCTCGGCCTCGGGAGCGATTACCACGAGTCCGCATACCTCCTCGTTGCCGGGGAACTGGTAGAGCAGCGTGGCGTTGCCCGTGCTCTTGTCAACTTCGTAGAAACGGCCTGTCTGGTCGTCGCCGAATACGCTCCAGAACATGCGGTGCGACTTGGGGTCAATAACTGCCGAACTCTGGTATTTGGGCGTCACACCGGTTGAGCCGACCTTTGTGGTGGCGCCGGTGCCTTTGTCCACGATAAGCAGGTCGCCGTTCATGTCGATGGCATAGAGGGTACCGTCGGAGTCGAATGCCACACCGTTCCATTGCACGTCAATCGGGGCGATGGCGGTACGGGTGAGATTGACATAGTCGGCCGTGCCGAACACGTAGCCGTCGCCGTCATTGTTGATGTAGCAGCCGAACACCTTGCCGCTTATCGGGTCGAGCGACACGTCGGAGGCAAACATGCCCAGGCTTTTGATTTCGGTGTGGGAGAGTTTTTCCCATGTGTTCATGTCGTAGGCATCGACATAATTCACAAGTGTGATGCCGTAGAAGTCATATTGCCAGGCCACGTAATACACGCCGTCGATAGCCACGCCGCCGTAGTTGGTGTCGGGCACCTTGTTGGCTGCCGTGTAGACGGCTTCAAGTCCGGTTGCGGCAGTGACGGGGATGCGGTAGAATCCTTTCGGACTGCTGGCCGAATAGATGACCGAGCCGAGGATATTGATATTGGCTCCCGGTACTTTCAGCATGGTTTTCCCCGAGGCGGCCGATGGCTTTACAAGAGGGGTGAAGGCTGTGCGTATGTCGCTTTGGCCTTTGAAGGCCGTCGGCATCATGAAACGCGGTGCGGCATTCTCGGCAGCCGTCATCGGTGTGAGAGCGGATGGCGCTTCACCGTCGCCGAGGCGGGCGGCGACAGGCGCGGAAGCCATCAGTTGCAGGGGCAGAAATGCAGCCAATAATAGCAGCAGTTGCCTGAACGAATTTTTTTTCATGCGATTGGTTTATTAAATTGATAAATTACAATCGCAAAGTTATTAAAATTTCGTTCTGTTTATGCAAAATTTAGGTATATTTATGCAACAAATGTCAAATTGTTCACTTATTTTCGATTTTATTGGCAATCTGATTGCGTCAAACGTACCGGGCCACGGCATCTTTCGCCTACTGGTTGTTGACTGCGTTTTTGCGGCGGCGGAGGTATCGCGGTATGAATGACAGGTGCTTTTTTATGGTGGAGAATGTGCCGTAGTAGTAGCACATGATGCGGAAACGTTCGCGGAGCGAGCGGCGGTGGTTGCGTGTCGTGGTGCCTTCGTTGAGGTAGTCGATCAGCACATCGTCGATGTATACGTTGCGGCGCGAATGCTGAAGGCAGCGTATGCACCAGTCGTAGTCGGCCGAGAGCCTGTAGTCAAGATTGTAGGGGGCGGTGATGCGTCGGAGTACGACGAATGCCTGGTGGCACACTACCATGCCGTCGCGGAAACTGTCGAGAGTGAGTTCGCGCGGCGCACGGAGATGTCGCTCCCCGAGACGCTGCCCGGCGATGTCGACGATGTCGGTCTGCCCGTACACAATGCCGGGGAAATCGTTGGCCATTATGGCGTCGGCGATGCGTTGCAGGGTGTCGGGCGCATGGAATGCGTCGCCGGCGTTGAGGAATATCACATATTCACCTTCGGCCATGCCGAGACCCTTGTTCATCGCGTCATATATGCCGTTGTCGCGGCCTGAATGAATCTTCATCTCTGCAATGGCGGCATCGGCGGCGAGCTGCAACGTAGCGTCGGCCGACTTTCCGTCGACAACAAGATATTCAAACAACCGGCACGTCTGCTCCTTTACTGAAGCTAATGTGCGCGGCAATGTCGCCTCGGCATTGTAGGTGACAGTAATAATAGAAAACAGCGGTGCGGCAGTCGGGTCGTTGTTCATCATTTATAATTTGTAGTTATAATCAATGCAAAAATACGAAAAAGATTGTATGGAAAAAGAGTAAGATTAAATTTTTTATAATTGGCCGTTTGTTCACATTTATTGTTCGGTATTAGTCGAAGATTTGCTGTTTAAAAATTTTTAGTTAAATTTGTCGCAGATTTCAATTTATAACATATTTCGAAGGTACAATACTTGATTTATATTTTTTGCTATTCACTTTTTACAACTATTTATTTTATTAATTAAATTAATTTAGGTATGAAAAAGATTATTTTGATGGCTGTCATGTCGGTGATGACACTGACTGCCGCAGCTCAGGACTGGTTTGTAGGTGGTTCGGTAGCCGCATGGCGCAACGACAACGACAAAATCACGACAATCAAGATTCAGCCTGAGGTAGGTTATAACCTCAGCAACAAGTGGGCCATCGGTACCGTATTGGGCTGGACTTACATTCATCGCCAGAGCGTCGACGGCAATTTCGTTGACTTCAAGCCTTATGCACGTTATACTATGTTCCGCAGCGGTATCGTGTCGCTGTTTGTCGACGGCGGGGTAGACCTCGGTTTCGGAAAGGCTTCGTATGACGGTTATGACAGCGATACCGCCGTGACCTACGGTATCGGATTCAAACCCGGCGTATCGTTTGAACTCAACGACCGTTTCAGCCTTGAGGCACATGCAGGCTTCCTCGGCTACCGCGGTTCAAACGACGCTGCCAAAGATCTTCTCGACAGCCACTACGATGGCTGGGGATTTGACTTCTCGGGCTACAACCTCTCGTTAGGATTCTACTATAAATTCTAATCGCCGCAATATTGCGACAATACAAATGGGGGCGCTCAAAGTTGAGCGCCCCCATTCTTTATTTATATAGTAATATATTTCGGCACAAGGCAAAATTATACCGCATGGCAATATAATAATTACCGAGGGTGTTGCAAAACTCAAAATATACGAACGAATTTGTAGGGACGCGATTCGCTGTGATTTTTGACCGCTAATTATAGTTTTGCAACACCCTCTTGCAATTCAATCACGTAGTAGTCGCGGTTTTTAATCGCGGACAGCAATATCAAGCGGCAAATGTAGTAGTCGCACTGTGAGTTATGCTTCTGCCGTAATAGAAATCGGAGCCGCCTGAGTGTCAGGCAGCTCCGATTATCTTTGCTTAGTGTCAGCAAGCGATTAGCCCGGAATGATTGCTTCAGAGGGGCATACTTCAGCGCATGAACCGCATTCGATGCAAGTGTCGGGATCGATGTGGTAGATATCGCCTTCAGAGATTGCCTCTACGGGGCAAACGGGTGCGCAAGTGCCGCAAGCTACACATTTGTCAGTAATTACGTAAGCCATAGTTGTTTTGGATGTTAGATAATTTATACTTAGAAGTCTGTAGTTGTCGTGATTGACGATACAAATTTAAATGTTTTATTTTGAATTATCAAAGAAAAAGTCCCTCTTTATTGTCAAGTGGGTCATATTACTTTGCATTTTGGGTATCCTAATTCTTATTCAGGTATCGTCCCTTGCCGCAGGTGGCTTTGCCGTATTGCACGGCGGCGACGGGGCATACGTGGTAGCAGCGCAGGCACAGCGCGCAGTCATTGCCCCAGCACGGGCGCCGGCTGTCGTCCATGGTGATGTTGCCGAGCGGACAACGGCGTGAGCAGAGTCCGCATCCCGTGCAGTCGGCCGTGGCGTGGAATGGCTTGGGGCTCATTGCGAAACGCCTGAACCACGGATATATCACATTGCTTTTGAACCATGCGAAGCGTCCCTTTATGACATCGTCGTCCGTTTCGCCGTTTTTGATGCGGCGTGCGATTTCCGCGACACGTTGCTTCGACGCTTCGAGTTTTTCCCGTGCCAATGCTTCGGGGTCGACGTCAAATCCTTTCATCAGCGTGTAGGTGTTGGGCATTATGACCGTCGATGCCGATGCGGCAGTCCATCCCCGACGCTCTATCAGTTTTCTCCATTGTCGTGCAGTCAGCCCGGCATCGTCACCGCATGTGGCAACCAGATGGTGTTTCGCCGCCAATATGCCGTTCAATTTGGCTTCCCGGATAAATTTCGCGACCACGGGAGGAACTCCCCAGCTGTAGACGGGGAATACCCATACTACGGCCTTGCAGGGCTGCTTGGCCTTGATTTCTTCCTTTTTGAGCACTTCGCCGCACATCTCCACGACATCATCGTCGCCAAGCAGCGATGACAGTCGCACGGCAACATCGCGGCTGTTGCCCGTACCCGTAAAATATATTATCATTTTCCCGGTGTATAGAATAAAATTATCGTATGACGACCTGCGTGGCGCCGAAGCCGTATTCACGGAACGATGCGTCGCTGACGTCGTGCCCTTTGTATCGGTGTGTAAGTTCCTTGAGTAACGCCTGACGCAGCACGCCCTCGCCTTTGCCGTGGATAAATACTATCTTGCGTCCGTGGTTATGCAGATTGGCGTCCATCACTTTGCGGAATTCGTCAATCTGGCGGTTGAGCATGTCGGCGCGGCTGAGCCCATGGGTGTTGTCGAGCAGTTCGGTGATGTGGAGGTCGACCTCGAGTATATCGTTCTTCGGAGGACGTGACGATTTGGAAACATTGCGCCGGGTGTTGTCAGCGGCATCGTTTTTCTCGCGCATCGCATTTTGCAGTTCCTTGGGGTCAACGGTTATCACCGACGGCGTGCGGTCATCTTTCATTATGTCAATAGCAATGACCGGTTCGTCAAAATATGGATTGCTCTTGAAGCAGTGAAGCCTGAAGAATTTCGTATTGTCAATCTTCGTCTCGAACGATACCGGAGCCTTGCACTCGTATGCCTTGTTGTCCTTGTAGGCGATGAACTGGATAAGCGCACGGTCTACGGCATTGAGCTGCGAGGAGGCGAAGGTGCACATCGTCAGTACGATGTTGGGCTCTACGGTGCCCGCACGGCGTAGTGTCCATCCGCTTTCATTCTCGGCGCGTGTTGCGAACGTGAAGCTGATGAAATAGTTGGAGTCGTTGACGAGCACGGCGTCAAACTCCGAGTTGGACAACGATTTGAGGTCAGTTGCCTCGAACGCCATGACGAGGTTAATTCTGTCGCCGCCGGGAGTCTCTATCCTCGGCAATTCCGGCTCCGGGGTCGCCTTGACTGAAGGTGCTGCCTGCTGCGGAGCGTTTTTGGCTGCCTGCGCGGCATTTCCTTTTGATGCGGCCGATGCCTCCATCACCACGACGCACTCGCGGAGCAGTGCCGGCACCTCAAACCCGTCCTGGTCCTCCACATGGGCTATGCCGTTTTCGATACGCACAATCCGGCCTCCGCCTGTGCTGTTGAGAAATCTAACTGTATCGCCTACTTTTGCCATTTTATTTCAAGTTTAAATTTACATGTGTTTGTGCTACATCTTGACCCTGTCGGGGTGCGATGCTATGAATGATTTCCATGACGAAGCCCCGCGTGCCACCGCCGGTTTTGCCGATTCGTAGAAATGGCATAGCGCGGCGCCGAGGGCGTCGGTGGCGTCGAGCTGCGGCAGGAGGCTTGCGTCGGGTATGTCGAGTATGCGCCGGAGCATCTCCTTTACCTGCTCCTTTGACGCGGCGCCGTTGCCCGTGATGGCCATCTTTATTTTGCGCGGCTCGTATTCCGTTATCGGCACGTCGCGCGACAGAGCCGCTGCCATAGCCACCCCCTGTGCGCGTCCGAGCTTGAGCATGGACTGTACGTTCTTGCCGAAGAACGGAGCCTCGATGGCCATCTCGTCGGGGAGGTACTGCTCAACGAGGCCGAGGACGCGTTCATATATGCGGCGCAGGCGCAGGTAGTGGCTCTCGAACTTGTTAAGCTCGATGACGCCCATCGCTATCAGGGCCGGTTTCTTCCCCCTGATACCGAGTATGGCATAACCCATCACGTTGGTGCCCGGGTCGATACCTATTATTATCCTGTCCCATTCCTTGAGGCTGATGTCCATAGCCGTGTGCCGTGAGTTGTTTCTCGTTTATATTATACGCATCGGAGTGGTGAAGTACACCACATTCTGTCCGTAGCGTCTGTGCAGTCCGTTGAAAAATTCCTGACCCTCATGCTGAAACCATTCCATTGCCTTGTCGAGGTCGTCGGCTTTGCCCTGCAGCGTGAAGCTCATGCAGTCAGGGTCGACTTCCACAAGTATTTCCGCCATCACGATGTCGGTGAAAAGCGATGATCCGGTCATCAATGGCATAAGGATAGTGCGCACATCGCCGATTATAGCGTCGGCAATCGGCTTGGCGGCATGAAAGGAGGTGTTTATCAGATGCATGATAAATGTTGTTTAACTGTTATTTCAGAAGCAGGGAGCCGTCACCGTAGCTCAGGAACCGGTAGCCGTGACCCAAAGCGAAGTCGTACATCGGGCGCCAGTCGCCGCCTGTGAATGCCGATACGAGAAGCAGCAACGTGGAGCGCGGCTGATGGAAATTCGTGACCATGCCGTCGACCACGCGATAGGTGTAGCCCGGAGCGATGATGATGCGTGTGGCCGAAATGAGCACGTCAAGCCCGTTGTCGTCGAGCCACTTCAATATCTGCCTGAACGCTTCGCTGCGCGACAGCGAGGGGTGGGTGTCGGAATACGGATACCATTGCGGCACCTCTCCGGGAGTCATGCCCTCGCTTATAAGGCAGCCTATATGGTAGAGGCTTTCGAGCGTACGCACCGAAGTCGTGCCCACGGCAATGATTTTACGGTCGGTGGCGGCGAGTTCGGCTATGAGGGAACGGTCCACGGCAATCCATTCGCTGTGCATCACGTGCTCGCCGATGGTATCGCTTTTGACCGGCTGGAACGTGCCGGCGCCCACGTGCAGCGTCAGTTCGCGCCTTGGTATGCCGCGTCGCGATATGCGGTCGAGCAGTTCGTCGGTGAAATGCAGTCCGGCGGTGGGAGCGGCCACGGAGCCTTCGATATGGCTGTATACGGTCTGATAGTCGGTGCTGTCGGCCGCTTCGGTAGAGCGGTTGAGATAGGGCGGGATAGGTATCTCGCCGGCCGAGGAGATGATTTGCGAGAATGTGACGCCGCTGTTGTCCCAGCTGAATTTTACCACCGACGTATTGTCGTGGCGCGACATCCGCTCGGCAGTGAGGGTGACAGCCGCTCCGTCTATGATTATACGAGCCGAGAGCGTTCCGGCTTTCCATCTCTTGGAATTGCCTACGAAGCATATCCATGAACATTCGGCAGTAGAGGCGAAATTGCATGCGTAGTCGGCGGGCGTGTGCGGTTCGAGGCAGAATATCTCGATAAGCGCCCCGGTGCTGTCGGCGCCTTTATGGAAGCGCAGGCGGGCGTTGATTACGCGGGTGTTGTTGTATATCAGCATCGAGTCAGCCGGAAGCAGGCTGTCGAGCTCCGAGAATATATGGTCGGAGACGGAGCCGTCGCCACGGCGTACAAGCAGCTTGCACGCATCGCGCTGTTCCAGCGGGTGGCGGGCTATCCGCCCGTCGGGGAGCGGATAGTCGTACTCCTCGATATTTATCTCTTTTACCTTGTTGTCCATCAGGAATTATGTTTTACCGGTTCAGGTTGCCTCCGCTATTTTACTTTGATACGTTGACCGACCCGGAGTTTCGAACCGTCAATGCCGTTCAGTTTCTGGAGTTTTTTTACTGTCGTTCCGTAGCGGCGGGCAATCTTTGACAACGTTTCGCCTTTTTTTACCTTGTGGTATACGGGTTTTTGGGTAGCGCTGCCGTTTTGACGGGCTTGCTGTACGGGCGTCTTTTCTGCCGGTTTTACCTCCGCAGCCTCTTTCTCTTCCTCGACCTGCTGTGCGGTCGGTTTGCGTGAATTGAATGTGGACTGTATGCGGTGGCGCACCTCAAGAGCTTCAGGACTGTCGTCGGAAACCCTTACCGTGTCGGGGGTTGCCGCTGTTTCGTCGGCGACTGTGACAGCGGTTTCTACGGCTTCGTCCTCCACGTCTATGTCATTTTCAGGCATATTGTCGTCAGGGTTATCGTCGGCGGTAGCATCATTGCTGTCAGCGTTGCCGAGCTCAGCGCTTTCATTTGTATCCGGCGCGGCAAGTTCCTCAGTCACGGCTGAAGTCACGTCGGCTTCAGGCGCGGTTGTGGCTGCGATTTCCGTCGGCGTGCATTCTTCCTTGGGTTCTTCCGGCTTCAGGGTCTTTTTGGTGATGACAATTTTTATGGTGCGTCCGCGGCGTAGTGTCTTTATGCCGTTGGCTTTTTTGATTGACGCTACAGTCACGCCATATCGTTTGGCGAGCTTACTGAATGTGTCACCTTTCCTGACCTTGTGAAATTTGATTTCTTCGGTGATGATGTATTTGCCGTCATCGCTTACCTTTGACGCACCGGTGGCAGGCTCGACAACACCGCGCCTCGTATATTTCTCGGCATCGTGGGCCACGATGCTGTCTTCCGAGATGATATAGCATAGAGCCTGGTGGGAGGGGAGCACGAGTGGGTAAGCCTTTATGTCGCCGGGGATAACATCCTGGCGGTATTGCGGATTGAGCGTGCGGATTTCTTCGATAGGTATGTCGAGTACATCGGCAATCTGCTGGAAATAGACACGTTTCTTGACATAGACGGAGTCGGTAAGTATGGGGCGGCGCGCCAGCATAGGTGATATATTATGCTTGTCATAATAATTCATCGCATAATTCGCGGCTATGAAGCATGGTACATATCCGCGCGTCTCGGCCGGCAGATAGGGATATATCTCCCAGAAATCTTTCTTCTTGTCTTCACCGGCGCGGCGGAGTGCCTTGTTGACATTGCCCGGACCGCAGTTGTAGGCGGCTATGGCAAGCGACCAGTCGTTGTATATGTCGTAAAGTTGCCTGAGATAACGGGCCGCCATGCGCGAGGAGCATATCGGGTCGCGGCGTTCGTCGACGAGCGAGTTGATTTCCATGCCAAGTCCGCGGGCGGTCGGCAGCATGAATTGCCACAGGCCTGTCGCACCGACGGGCGATACGGCATTAGGGTTGAGTGCCGATTCCACGATTGGCAGATATTTGAGTTCCAGCGGCACTCCTTCCTGCTCAAGCGCCTGCTCGAATATGGGCATATAGTATGTCGACATGCCGAGCATGCTCTCCACGAGCGAGCGACGGCGGTCGACGTACATCTTGATATATGATTTTACTACGGAATTGAACGGCATCTCTATCACCGTGGGCATTGCCATCAGTCGCTGCACGAACTCTTCGTCGGTAGGCGTCACCGGCGAGTCAGTGCCGTAATCGTTTTTTGCCAGTTCGGTATAGTTCTGCATGTACCAGTTCTGCATCATCAGGTGTGTGTCTGCCTCGAAACTGTGGGGGTAGACAATATGCGGGTCGGTGATGGTGTCTCTCACCGACAGGATGTCGGCTCCTGTAGCTGCTGCGGCGGTGAATGCTACGAGCATTGCCGAGGTTATGTTCCGTAATATCTTGTTTATCATGAGTGGTAGTATTGTTTATGCGTATGGTTCAAGGCATATCAGAAAGTTATCGCCCATTGCAGCCCCATTGACGGCAACCGTGTGCGTCCGTCCTGTATCAGTGACGGATATACCTCCATCGACAGGTCGGGCGATATGTCGAAATGGGCCAGCGAAGCATCGACGTATGCGTCGACGATTGCAACCAGATACACCGCCACCATGCCTATGATACAAAGGTCGCGGTTGCGGCGGAAGTAGTTTTTGCGCGAGCGCAATATATTTGTGAGCCATGTCTTGTCGAGGTCCTCCTCCTTCACGGTCGATGGGAAGAAATCCATGTAGCTGCGTGTGGTGGGGTCGTTGTCCATTATGTCGGCGTATGCTTTGGTATAGTCGGTGAGCATGCCGTTGTTCCAGCTTGTGGCGTAGCCGAGCCCGAGGTATCCGCCGACAATGAGCGGCAGTTTCCAGTAGCGTCGGTTGTATACCTGTCCGAGTCCCGGAAAGAGTGCGGCAAGCCATACCGCTTTGGTCGGATTGGGATTGAATTCAATAGTCCGCGGTACCCATTCGTCGGTTATTTCGGCAATGGAGTCGGGCAGCGTGGCATTTACCACTTCGACAGTATCGACAGGTATGAACTTGACGCGGTCATTTGTCGTTATTATGCGTTCACCCTCTATTTCCGACCCGGCCGGCAGCGGGGTTTCCCCGACGGGAATATCCTGCGGCAGCGGGGTATCGTCATCGTCGGCCGAAGCAAATGCAAAAGAATTTGAAAAAAGGTTAAACGGGAACAGCAACAAGGCCGCCAGGAACGACAATAGCGCTTTCCGGCAGCCGGTGACTGTAAATTCTTTTGTTGTGGCTTTATCTTTTCTCATTGCGTAAATGGCTGAGTGATAGAAAAATGCTGCGATAAGGCTGCATTTCTGACGACTCATGCCTATTGTTCTTTTGATTTCAGACTATCAAAGATAGTAATTAATTTGGCAAGTTCGTCCTGATTTTTGAACGGGAATGTGATTTTGCCTTTGCCCGAGTTGTCGCACGCAAACTGTACGGGGGTATTGAATGTGGATGAGAGCTGACGCCGCAGCATCTCGAAATCGCGGTTGGACGCAGTTTTTGCTTTCTCCTTCTTCGGGGCGCTGTCGGCAAGCTGGTAGGCTTTTGCAAGCTCCTCCACGCGGCGCACCGACAGCCCCTGGCGTATAATCTCGTTGTACAGTTTCAGCTGCAGGGCCGGGTTGTCGATTGACAGCAACGCGCGTGCGTGACCCATGTCGAGGCGTTTGTCGCGCAGTCCGAGCTGCACTTCGGCCGGCAGCCGCAACAGCCGCAGGAAATTGGCTATCGTGGCGCGCTTCTTGCCGATGCGTTCGCTTAGCCTCTCCTGTGTCAGATTGTATTGGTCGATAAGTTTCTTGAACGTCAGCGCAATTTCGATGGCATTGAGGTCCTCGCGCTGTATGTTCTCGATGAGGGCCATTTCGGTAAGTTCCGAGTCATTGGCGGTGCGTATGTAGGCCGGTACGGTGGCAAGACCGGCCTTGATTGCGGCGCGGTAACGTCGTTCACCGGCTATAATCTGGTACTGGTCAGAACCTATCTTGCGCAGCGACAGCGGCTGTATGATACCGATTTCACGTATGGATACGGCGAGGTCGTTGAGCGCTTCCTCGTCGAATGTCGTACGTGGCTGGCTCGGGTTGGGGGTTATGGCGTCGAGGGCTATCTCGTTGATGACCGACGAACCGCGTGCGGGGACATCGTCCATGGCTATGAGCGAGTCGAGCCCGCGGCCTAATGCGTTGCGTTTGGGTAATGACATTGTAGTGAATGTGTTATGTATGGAATGATTGGCTCAGTATTGTCAGCGGTAAGTCTGGGTCATGCCTGCCGGTTCCTGCTGATAATCTCGCGGGCAAGCATGATGTGGGATGTGGCGCCGCGACTTTCAGGGTCGTAGAGTATGGCGGGCAGTCCGTGTGACGGCGCCTCGCTCAGGCGTATGTTGCGCGGTATTACCGTGTCAAACACCATATCGGCGAAATGTCCTTTCAGCTCCTCGTAAATCTGGTTGGCAAGGCGCAGGCGCGCGTCATACATCGTGAGCAGGAAGCCTTCGATTTCGAGCGCGGGGTTGAGCTTCGATTTTATTATGCGTATGGTGTTGAGCAGCTTCGATATGCCTTCGAGGGCGAAGTATTCGGCCTGCACGGGGATGATTACGGAATTTGCTGCCGTCAGCGCGTTGACCGTGATGAGACCGAGCGAGGGGGAGCAGTCGATTAATATGTAGTCGTAGACCGGCTTGAGCGGTTCGAGCAGATTGGCGAGCACGCGTTCGCGGTTAGGCTTGTTGATGAGTTCTATCTCCGCTCCCGCGAGGTCGATGCGCGAGCCGACAAGGTCGAGATTGTCGACACATGTCTTTACCTGGGAACCGTCTATGGGATAGCCGTCGACGAGACATTCATATATGGAGGAGGTCATTGAGCGCGGCTCTATGCCGTAGCCTGATGTGGCGTTGGCCTGCGGGTCGGCATCGATGATGAGTGTGCGTTTGCCTGCCGATGCAAGTGATGCTCCGAGATTGATGGTTGTAGTCGTCTTACCGACGCCACCTTTCTGATTGGCGATTGCGATAATCTTTCCCATGTGTAATTCAGATTGTAAAATGTTTCACGGTGCAAATAAACGATATTTTGCCGGCATTACAAAGTTAATAATCCTCAAAGAACCAAATATGTTGATAACTGTTGATGATTGTAGATAAGTGCCCGTGGAACATTCCGCCGATTTGACTTTTTCGCCGATATTCAGTATCTTTGTTACGGAAAGGAAAACCTAAAAAAGATTCAATTATGGAAAGACCTCTTATACTTATAAGCAATGACGACGGTATCGCTGCCCCCGGAATACATGTGCTGGCGCGCATAGCTCAGCATCTCGGTGATGTTTATATCGTAGCGCCGGCCACCCCGCAGTCGGGCATGTCGTCGGCGATGTCGGTCAATGTGCCTTTGCGCATAAAGCAGCACGACAATACCGATTACAACGACAATGTGAGGATATTCAGTGTCACGGGCACTCCTGTCGACTGTATAAAACTCGCCATGCATCATATCCTCCCGCGTAAGCCCGACATGATGCTGTGCGGAATAAACCACGGTTCAAATGCCGGTAACAATCTTATTTATTCCGGTACGATGGGTGCCGTGATGGAAGCATGCATGATAGGTATTCCGGCCATAGGATACTCGCTGATGCACCATTCACTGGCCGCCGACTTCTCGCAGACGCTGCCGTATATCGAGAAAATATCAAAGGCCGTGCTGGCAGGCGGTCTTCCTGAAGGCGTCTGCCTCAATGTCAATTTCCCTGCCAAAGTGGCCATCGAAGGGCTTAAGATAGTGCGTTCTGCCAAAAGCCACTGGACCGAAGAATACCGCGAATACACCGACCCGACAGGGCGACCATTTTACTGGCTTACGGGAAAGCAGATCAACGACGAGCCCGATGCCACCGACACCGACCTCTACTGGCTCGGCCGCAATTACGCAACGGCAGTACCCGTAACTCCCGACCAGACAAATGTATCAGCCATAAAGGCAATCGCTGCGATAATCGGCTGAAAAAACTTAAAATTGGCAGTCAAAAGCACAACAACTTGTAGATAGCTGTATCAAAATTTTAGATACTGTTTCTATGAGTGTGTCTGAGAGAAGACACACTCATAGAAACAGTATCTGTATGTAGGAGACATGCTGATTGTGCTGAAACCATAGGCGATATCTTGAAAAATTAGGCGGAAATTGGTCGAAATTACGACACATTTCGACCTTAATGGGTCCTATTGGGCCGTAAAAAGGTCGTAATTCATAAATAAGGTCATATTACGACCGTATTATCCACTTTCTACCTTTAGTTGTGATTAATTGATTTTCATTCATTTCAACAAGTAATTTGCCAACCATGCGTAGTTGTTGTTCATCTGTTTTGTTGGAAGGCAACACATCTCTCAAGTATTCATAAATGCTGTCGCGTTTCGCACCTTCATTGCCGGCATTCTTAAGATATTGCAGAATCATCTGACGAAGTTTCTCCTTATCCAATCCTTTTGTCTTGGTATACGAAGGTAGTTGGTGCGTATTTTTCGCAACACCTAATGAGATGTTATAGTTTGGTGCCTCTCCCTCAATCAGTCCTCTGTATAAAAGGTTTTTTGCCACATCCTCATGTATGAGCCGGCCTTTCTGCACAGCATCAAGCGAGATACAATCCCATAGTGAAAGGGTATTGTCCGTTTTCAATAAGTCAGTATATCGCTTATTTATTTCGTTGCCATAGATACGTACTACCACTTTCTTCTTTGTCGCATCAATCTCGTAATCCGGCATAGGGAAATGTCTTCGCCATTGCTCGTTAAACATCTTCTTGATACCTCGACTCACAGTATCAATCATATTGAAGTCAACCATTGCCTTGCATAGGCACTCGTTGCGGAAATAGCTCTGAGATTCCTCATTTCTCAATGCATTCTCCAATGTACCGGGGAGGAACGTACCTGCATTGGAATAATACAAGCAGCCGGGGTTCTCCACAAAGTTGATACGTTGCTGTAGTGTATAATCTTGATGTGCAATACAGTTATGGAGTGCTTCACGTATGGTGTAGTCATCATACTGTTTCATTGTATCGGGAAACAGTGTACCTCCGGGCATCTCACGCAATGTCAGGTTTTCTATTTTTGAGAGTATTTCATCTACGGTCAATATGAATGGAACAGTAAAATGTTCGTAGTCCACCACATCCTGATGAGCATCACGGCGAGTCCATGTCACCTGTGCAACGGCAGGACGAAGTTTGAAGGCTGATTCATATTTACCAAGCAGAATGATGGCTGCGCGGGTAATGCCTCCATTCTTTGTTAGTCCACATTTCCCGAGGAATGTCTTTACATCCCAAGCGTTTACTTCCGTTGCAGGTATGCGACTGTGTACCTTCTTGAACATCATGCGAGCCTTGGCAATAGCGACCTCGTCAAGGTCCTCAGCAGTAGCGTCGGGAACAATTTCGGCAGACCAGTCCTTTGTCATACTTATTGGCTCGTCCAGAATTACATTCATCCGTTCTGCTGTAAGTTCCACGAGAGAATCTTCTATTCTCTGCCAAGCCCTTTTGTGAGCCAATACAGGACGGCGAGGGAGATGCTTGGGAATATGGATAATCCATACCCTCTTCCTGGTATCATCTGTCACAAACTCCTCAATGAACAATCCTTCAGATGATAGATAAGTACACTGTTCTGTAAGTTTGAATGTTGCTGATTGTGGATTGGCAGGTTGTCCGTTGAAAGTAAGCTTTGAAATATCAGTCCCTACAATTTCAAGGGTATTGTCCTTTACCCCAATCACAAGATGTCCTCCCTCCATGTTGGCAATAGCCGACACGTAGGAAATCACATCATTCTTCTCGTCACCACAGAACGAGTTTTTCAGATTCTTAAATTCCTTCCACTCGCAGCAAGCGTTCTCCTGTGAGTACTCACGGAGGAGGTATTGTTGTAGTTCGAGTTCAGTCATGGTTTATTTGTTTGTAAATAAATATCCACTGCCATAATCGTCGTTATTAAGCTATGGTATATCCTAATCGGATTCCAATTATTCTTTGACTTTACACAATTGATTTCTATTTTATCGCATTACAACAAATCTTTGATATTTATTGGCATAAACATATTAAGATAATTTTAATATGTTTATTGTATTCGTGGAATTCTTTTTATTTTAGGAAGATTCCGAATAATAATTTGGTAGGTTGTTCAGTTTAATGTTCCAATTTTGAATTAGATTTATCCAAGCAACTTATTTTAATACAGCGCCTTATGACTTGATGCTAATCAATTTTTGAGTACAAAAAAATCATACATTCCATTGTCTATCTGGATACATCCTTTACTGGTTATCAGTAACTTATTATGGTTGGATGCTTTTGAGTTTTTGATTCAAAAACGAGACAAAGAACCGGACACCCTAATTATTAATTTGGTGTACAGCCTCTATAAGCATGGTGTTTCTGTGGATTTTGCCCTACATGCCGATGACTCAATATCATCGGCTTTATCGGATTATATGGGGCTGTGTCATGACGCGTTACATTATGCTGTCGTTTTCGGCGTCGAGGAGACGGGCGCGGATGCAGTCGTCGTAGTAGTCTATCAGCATGCAGTCGTCGGGCAGATTGCCGAATTCTGTTTTGTTCTCTTCCGAAAATCCTTTCTGGCCGAGTATGAGCACACGCCATACCTGTTCCCTGACGACAAGCTCATCCATGAACTTTTTGTCATGCTTGAGTTTCTGGTACTCCTGGGTGAACCGCAGAGGCTCCTTGATGCCGAGCAGGGTTTTCATGCGGCCTTTGATGTCGCCGAACAGCATGCGGGTATTGGTTATCAGCGTGGAGTATTGTTCGGGCGTGAGCGACCCTCCGTTGGCGTCATATTCCTTTATGAGGGTCTGCATTTCGGCGGTATTGAATGTCTCTTCCTCCTTGTCGCCTTTAGAGCATGATGTGATGACTGCGAGCAATGCGATTGCGAATAACGAAAGCAGTTTTTTCATTGACGTAATTCTTTAGGACAATATTCTATGGACGGCGTGTCGATGGCTTCGCGAAGATAATTTCTGACATCATTCCAGCGGTAGAATGGGAATATGTCGCTCGGCATGTCGATGGCGATTTCTTTCTCGTTCATCATGAATTTTACTATGACGTCGCCCTGCTTGTTCTTGAAAAACACCATCTGCATGTTGGAGGCCATGGGCGAGATGTTGTATGACTGCCATACGTCGGCTATGTCGTCGAGGCCGGCCGAATAGCCGTGGCACCCGGTGAAACGCATCAGGGCGGCGAGGGGCACGATGTTGCCGTCGTGGCCGAAGCGCAGGGTGGCGCCGTGCTTGCCGTTGTTCACGTAGTCGTCGGCAGTGTCGAGAATGTTGCGCATGAGGTTTTTGGCGTTGTCGACATTGAGGCCGTCGCTGCGCGGATAGCTCGAATTCTTGATGTAGAAAGAGGCATTGACTGCTTCCCAGAGGTCGTACAGCTCGTCGGCAGTGAACAGGCTGAGAAAATCGGCCTGCGTCTCCATGTTCTGCATGTCGACGGCAATCCAGTAGAGGCCCCACATCAGGTCGTCGGTAAAGATATTCTGTGAGATATAGCGCCCGTCGTTGAAAAGCGATGACATCAGGCGGTCGGGATTTACCTTCCCCTCGCACCATTTCTCGTATTCCTGTTTCCAGGGGAGGCGTCCCTTGTTGTCGTTGAAATCCCACGACGGAGGCTCGCTGTAGCAAAGATACTTCATGTTGCGGGCATTCGATTCTTTGGGAATGACGAGCGACGGGTCAAGTTCTTTCAGTCCCTCTATGAAGTTGAACATGGAGTGCGCGCAACGCATCACCTGAGTTGATGCGGCCGTGATTTCGGCATCTTTGGCGAATGCCTGCGGATAGGCTCTGTACATGCGCTGTGCTATGTCGTGATGCTGGCGGGCACCGAGCGGTGTCAGTTCGCCCCCGCGACCGTCGGCCTCCTCCCATACATCAAGAAGTTTGGCATACGTCTCCTCTCCGAGCGGCGACAGCTTGCCGGCGTCGTGTGCCTTGCGCATCACGTCAATCACGTTCCTGTAGTCCTGGTCGGCTATGAGGTAGCGGGAGCCGTGACGGCCGTAATGGCTCACATAGAATGGTGTATAACCCTTTGGCGCGGGAGTGTTGGCGCTCTCGGTCACCGGATAGGCATAGTATACGCCACCCGCTTTTTCCGGGGTGTCGGCGACTTCCTGACGGGCTTTCTGTGAGTATCCCGTAAGACAAGTCAAGGCAAAAAGCCCGATCAATAGTCGTTTCATCATTTCGAGGGAGAATTATATGATTATGGAGAGAGAGAGGAATCGGTATTACATTATGCCGCGTTCGCGGAGTTTCTTCTGCCAGGCCCACGCCGAGCGCATTGTGTCGTCGATGGGAGTTTCGGCTTTCCAGCCGAGCACGTTGTTGGCGTAGGAGGGATCGGCCCATACCTTCTCGATGTCGCCGGCACGGCGTCCTACGACTTTGTGGGGCACTTTCACTCCGGTAGCGCGTTCGAACGAGTCGAGAAGCTCTTTCACTGAAAGACCCACACCTGTGCCGAGGTTGAAGATTTCAATTTTGGCGTCGCTCTTGTCGGTAAGCATGCGTTCTACGGCTATCACGTGGGCTTTTGCGAGGTCGACCACGTTGATAAAGTCGCGTATGCAGTAGCCGTCGGGCGTGTTGTAGTCGTTGCCGAACACGCTGAGTTCCTTGCGGATGCCGATGGCGGTCTGGGTGACGTAGGGGATGAGGTTCTGAGGCACGCCGTTGGGCAGTTCGCCGATTTCGGCCGACGGGTGTGCGCCTACCGGGTTGAAATAGCGCAGGATCACACTCTTGAACGGTGCGCCGGCATTGATTACGTCGGTGATGATTTCCTCGGAAATCTGTTTTGTGTTGCCGTAGGGAGATGTCGCTTTCTTGATGGGCGACTGCTCGGTGACGGGGTTCACGTCGGGCTCGCCGTAGACGGTGCAGGACGACGAGAACACGATGCCCTTGACATGGTTGGGTGCCATCAGTTCGAGCAGGTTCATCAGCGTGTTGAGGTTGTTGCGGTAATACAGGATGGGTTTCTGCATTGACTCGCCCACGGCCTTGGATGCGGCGAAGTTGATGATGCCGCGTATGTCGGGATAATCGGCGAAAAGCTTGGTCAGTGCGGCCATGTCGGTGCATGATGCCTCGACGAAGTCGGGACGTATGCCTGTGATACGCTCGATGCCGTCGAGCACATCGATATTGGAGTTTGACAGGTCATCTATGATTACCACGGGATAGCCTGCCTGCTGGAGTTCTACCACGGTGTGCGAGCCGATGTAGCCGGTGCCCCCGGTCACGAGGATGCGTTCTTTTTTGGTTGACATAAGTAATGTTGGTTATGAATGTGGTTAGTTAGGTTAATTGGTGCAAATGTAGTTATAATTGAGTTATTTACCAAGATAATTTACCCTCATTTTGCAATTTTTACAATCGAAACACAATCGCATCTCAAAGCCTTGTCCTTTGAGTGTCAGCGGTTCGGGGAGTCGGGTGTTGCCGTTCTCTTTAAGGCATGCCCCGAGTTCGCGGCGCAGGCAGTAGCGGGTTTCCATAAGCGTCAGCGGAGCGCTCCCGGCCGTTTTTTTCAGTTCGATTGCCGGCTCGATGGAAGTGACGCCGCACTCGCGGTAAAACTTGTCGGCGAGCCTGTTGGCCACATTGCTGCGGTGGGTAAGGCGCGCACCCTCCGGCGGCAGTGATTTATGAGCGACAGCCGAGGGTTTCAATATCGGCCGACGCGCAGCGAGAGTGGCTGTCAGTGCGTCGGCGAGCCGTCGCCTCATGTCCGACAGCTGTGAGGCCGGGATGAACTCGTCGCCGAGACTGTCGGTGTAATCCGCGACAGTGAAAACCGTGCCGCCCCATTTCGAGAGCTGGCGCCGGCGGTGCTCCGTCGGATCGTTCTGTGCCTTTACAATGGGCTGCTGTGCGGTGATTACCGTTGTGCCCTCGCCATCGATGGTGCCCGAAAGCGCTATCGTGTCGTCGCCGTGGCGTGTAATGGCGATGGATATAGGTATCTCTCTCTTTGCTGAGGGGCGCAAGAGCATATCTTCGCGTTCCTTGTCGAATGAACGGTAAAGTTTTGTTCCCGCCGGGAGTGTCAGCTTTTCCGCCGGGAATATCAAGCCGCCGGCTGCGCGGTTTGCTCGGAAACCGCCCGAAAGACCTTCGGGTGTGATATATGAAAGCCCGTCGCCGTTTACAAGCGTTGCTGTCAGAGTGGCTTCGATTGCCTCGGGTGTAGTCCGTTTCACTTTCCCGACATATTCACCGAGTGATTTGGGCGAGTCAAGTGTGGCGATTGATTTGGCTGCGCGTAGACGGGCGGTAGTATCGGCATGCAGGAAATAGTCGGTGTAACCGCGGTTGAACGATTTCCCCAGATCGGGAGTGAATGTAGCCCTCACGATGCCGCGCGAGGCCCGGCAGTAACGGTCGGGATTGGCATCTATGAGCCGGTCGAGTGCGTTCCGGTAGGCGAGCGTCACCTCTTTGACGTAAGATGCGTCTTTCAACCGTCCCTCAATCTTGAACGATGAAATGCCAGCATCGGCCATCTCGCCGAGGTATGCGAGGCGGTTCATGTCGCGCAACGACAGGTAATGCTTCTTCCCGACGATATTCCCCTCGCCGTCGACGAGCGTATAGGCCAGACGGCACATCTGCGCGCAGTTGCCGCGGTTGGCGCTACGTCCGGTCAGCACCTGGCTCGCACGGCAGTCACCGCTGTAGCTCACGCACAGGGCGCCATGCACGAACGCTTCGAGCGGCACGTCGGTGGCGGCATGGATTTCGCGTATTGTATCTATGCCGGTCTCGCGGGCTATGACTATCTGCGACATGCCGCAATCCTGAAGCCAGCGCGCCTTTGCCGCGTCGCGCGTGTCGCACTGGGTGCTCGCGTGCAGCTGTATCGGAGGACGCCGCATTCCAAGAATGCCCATATCCTGTACTATCAGCGCGTCTACGCCGGCTTCGTAGAGTTCCCACAGCATTTTCTCCACGTCGTCAAGTTCGTTGTCGTAGATAATTGTGTTGACAGTGACATAGATTTTTACGCCGAACGGTGCGGCAAACTCCGCAAGGCTCCGTATATCCTCGATGGAATTGCCTGCCTTGGCGCGTGCCCCGTGGCTCGGAGCGCCTATGTATACGGCATCGGCTCCGTGAAGTATCGCCTCGCGCGCTATCTCAGTGTTGCGCGCCGGAGCAAGTAGCTCGAGCGGACGCGGTTGCTGTGTGATTGCTGTGGCTGACATACGGTTATTTCATTAATGCGAGGTCGGAAAGATTGAACGGAGTCTGCTGATAGACGTAGTAGTTGAGCCAGTTGGAAAACAGCAGATTGGCGTGGCTGCGCCATCTCACCGTCGGCGTGTTGGCGGGATTGTCGTCAGGATAGTAGTTGCATGGTATCTTCGGATTAATGCCCTTGTCGAGGTCGCGGTGATACTCGAAGTCAAGTGTCATAGGCGAGTATTCCGAGTGGCCGGTGATGAAAAATTCCCGTCCGTCGCGCCCCATTACGATATAGACGCCGCTTTCGGGGCTGTCGGCCAATATCTCTAATCCGTTGCGTGCCGTGATGTCGGAGGGGTTGACGGTAGCGTAGCGGCTGTGGGGCACATAGAACGTGTCGTCAAAACCCCGCATAAGCTGGTTGAGCGGGTCGAGGCAGCGGTGGCGGAACACGCCTGATATTTTCTCGTCGAGCATCACTTTGTCGATGCCGTAGAAATGGTACATGGCCGCGAATGCCGCCCAGCATATATATAGTGTTGAGGTGGCATGCGTGCGTGCCCAGTCGAAAATCTCGGTCAGGCGCTGCCAATAATCCACATCTTCAAATCTGAGACGTTCGACCGGCGCTCCGGTCACAATAAATCCGTCATAATAATTCTGCTCGATTTCGTCGAAGGTCTTGTAGAACGCCGCAATATGTTCTTCCGGAGTATTGTGGGAGTCGTGGGCGCCTGTATCGACGAGGTCAAGCTCTATCTGCAGCGGGGTGTTCGAGAGAAGGCGCAGCAGGTCGGTCTCGGCCATAATCTTGAGCGGCATGAGGTTGAGCACTGCTATGCGCAGCGGACGTATGTCCTGCGTCGACGCACGGCGCTCGCCCATCACAAATATATTTTCTTTTTTCAATTGCTCCACCGCAGGGAGCGATTCATCTACTTTTACCGGCATTTGTTCGTTGCTGTTTGGATTAGTTGCATTTGTAGCACTTGACGTGCACGTGGTATTTATATTCTCCGCAATATTGGCATGCGCTTCCTGATAAATGCTGATGGCCAAGCTCATGCTGTGAAATTACGTTGATTGATGCCCCATGAGGGTCATCAACATACGCTGCTGCCCTGTAAAATCCCAGTCCGTCGCACACCGGACATGATTCCCTATCATGTTTTTCCCCAATCTCTCCTCCGGGGACGATTAAATGACCTTTGATATCGTAAAACAAACCATCCGGTTTTCTGAACATAGTGGTTGAAGAAACTTTGCTGCCTCCGCAGTGTGTACATTTTCCATTACCTGCGCACATGCCGCAAGGCTGATAGCATCCGAGCCCAGGCCAGTATATTTGTCCGGAACCATAGCATGCCTGACATTGCCCTGATTTCTGGCAAAATATGCACGGGATTTTGATGGTGATGTTTTCAACCCCGTCGGCAAATAGGGTATGATGTATCGTCATGGTGCCGTATTTCTCTACCCATGATTTTTTATCTTTGTGATTATCAGGCGAAGGCGAAGGCTTGGGTGATTGTGATGCCCCGCTCCATTCGAAATAGCCTGACTGTTTCAGCTGCCTGTTTTTTTTGTTTTTGTTTTTCGATTGTACGGTGACATAATATTTGAAAGGGGAGGTCTTGGAGATATTCCCTTTGCTTAACTCGCTGTATGATATGAACAATTCACTATTGTCAAAAGCATTGTTATTGTACGGGAGTGTGATGCTCCCGTATGTCTTGAGCGCTTTACCGTTTACTTTAATTTTGTCACCCTGCATATTGCAGATGTCGAGCATCAGCCATGCACCGGCATTATCTGGCCCCGGGACATTTACCTTGATTTTGAACAGTATGCCTGTTTTGCCGTTGCGCGTGACATTGTCGGTTGCAGTCACCGTAAAACCTTTTGATGTTGAAGTCGTCGTTTTCGCTCCGGCTGATATTGCACCTGCGATAATAAGCAGGATACTCAGACAATATAGCTTGAAGATATGCATATTTATAATAAATCTAATATTTCATGATTCTGTCGAGCATGGCGTAGGCTTCGTCGCGGCCGGCGTTGATGAGCGCGGGGACGTGTACGTCGCTGTTTACGACGAGGCGTGTTCCGGCGTCGACAAGTTTTTTCCATTTGTCGGTGTGCGGGAACATGCGGTTGTGCTGGTGCCACGCCTTGGTGTTGATTTCGACGACGAGACCGGCGTCGGTCACGCGGTGTATGAGGTCGTCGAGAAGTGCCTGATACCACTGTTCGCTTTCGATGCCGGGCTGGAAATAGCCGGCATTGCAGCCTATCTTGTCAAGATGGCCTATGATGTCGAATCCTCCGGCCTCGACCATGCGGCACGAGCGGCTATAGAAAGTCTCCACTACATAACGGATGTCGTTGTGGAAATATTTATCCATCTTTTTACGGAAGTTCTCGAAATTGCCGTCGATGTCGACATACTCTCCCGACTGGCACGGTATGAAATGAACCGAGCCGATGGAGTAGTCGAGGTGGAGTGACGCGAAATATTCATGTGCAGGCCCCCACTCGTCGCCGAGATAGTCGATTTCCATCGCGCGGTAAAATTTCACACGGTCGCCGTAAGTGTCGCGTATGCGGCGGTACTCTTCGTCGTAGCGGGCTACGTTGTCGCGCAGCATATTGCACGGCGATAGTATCGTGATGGGGGAGTGGGGCGAAAATCCGTAGTGCGTGAACCCGTCTTCGACCGCTTTTCGGGCGAAGGCCTCCATGGTGGCGCGACCGTCGCAGAACTCCGTATGCGAGTGCAGCGTATACCGGCGGCTGTCGCATATATCGGCAAGTATTTCCTGTATCATTTTACGTTGCCTCCCGTTTCTGCTCTTATGACATCGTTGGCCACACGCTTGAGCTGTGCTTCGGCCTGCTCTATGTCGTCTTCCATTGTCAGTATCTCGGGGCCGACGCCGGTATTGCCGTTACCGTATTCTATTCGCAGCGCGGCGAGCCGTTTCCTGGCTTCGTCGGTAGCTTTCTTAAGGCTGACATACTGCTCCATAAGGCCGACGGCATGCTCCGATGTGAATTGCCGGAAGGATGTCAGCACCCTGCCGTCGGGCAAAGAAAACTCGAATTGCGGCGTACGTTTTTTCACACTCTCTCTAACATTGTCGAGCGCCTTGCGCACGTTGGTGAAATCGGCGCCGGCAGGCCACGTGTCGCGTATCGAGCGCAGACTCGCGCGCTGTGCGAGAGTGGGGTCGTCAAGGTCGACGTTGACACGGCTTTGCGACGGGATGAACATGTATATGGTGATTTTGTCGCCCAGACGGTTGCGGTCGGAGGCCCAGAATCCGGCTCCGGTCAGTTCGTCGATAGCGAGCATATAGTCGTCGTAGGGTGAGTTATAAGGCATGCCTATGTTCTGCGGCTGGAGGAACTCCGTGCCGTTGTTGCGGGATATGAATATGTCAAGGCCGCCGAGCGACTCCTCGTTGTCGGATGCGAAATAAAGCGTCACGCCGTCGGGCATCAGGAACGGGTAGTTGGCATCATATCCCTGGCCGAGATGGTCGCCCACGTTCTCCGGTTTCTCCCAGCTGTTGTCGGCAAGGCGGTGGATTGACCGCAGGGTGAATACGCTTTCGTCGTTCTGGGCGCCCCACAGCATTTCACGGCCATCCTCGGTGCAGTATACTACCGTGGGATTGGAATAGTCCGTGTCTTCCGATAATATGTCGGGATAGTTGAGCGAACCTGCTTCGGGCGAGAGCCGGTAGGCGTCGAGAAACGCGTCCTTGTCGACAGTGATTGAGTCGAACACCACAATCTTTTCCACGCGGTCGAGCATGGCGCGGGTGCGAGTCAGTTGCGACGATATGTCACCGGAGTTGTCGGGCAACTTTTTCCGTTTGTTTTTCGCTAAGTACGCCTTGTAGTCGTCGATATTGCCTTCTGCATCGTCGACACGGTATTCGCGTATGGCAATCTCGGCAAGTTCAAGCAGCGCGTCGTTGGAACCTTTGCGGTGTGCGTCCTCAAACGCTTTAATAGCGTTGGCGTCGTCGTTGCGCGCCACAAGGCATTTGCCGCGGAGGTAGTCGATCTGTGCGTTTTTAGGCTGTGCGGCGGCCGCGGAGTCAAGAGCTTCGGTCGCTTCATCAAGCGCCCCGCGACGTATCATCAGCTCGATTTCCTCCATTGATTTACCCCCCTTTGGCGCGGCTTTCGGCGCACCGGCGGCAGTCAAGCCGACAGCTCCCGCAAGAGCTATCGCCGTAATATATCTGAAATAAGATTTCATCGGTCTGAAAAGTTTGATTTCAATCTACAAAGATACAAAAATGCCGTAATAATACCAAACCAATAAAAATTGCCATCCTTTCTCTGAAGTTCGTCCGGAAAATGTGTGGATTTTCACAAAGCTCGTACGAAAAATGTGTTTATATTCACAAAATTCGTACGAAAAATGTGATAGATACTTTTGTCTTCATAAATTATTTTGTAGTTTTGCAGCAGAATAATCATGAAAAATTATAAGGACAGATTATGAAACGATACGCTATAGATGAACTTGTTAAATGGAAAAATTCCAACCGGAGAAAACCTCTTGTCATAGAGGGTGCGAGGCAAGTCGGAAAGACTTGGCTTGTCAAAGAGTTCGCATCATTATATTATGATGATATAGCGTATGTCAATTTTGAGTCATTGAAATATCTTAGAGGCCTTTTTGCAACCGACTTTGATACGAACCGTATCCTGGAAGCTATCAGTGCAGCTACCCGCAAACAGATAGTACCCGGAAAAACACTTATCTTCCTTGATGAGATACAGGAAGCTGAAAACGGAATTACATCGCTGAAATATTTTAATGAGAATGCCCCTCAACAGCATATCATAGCAGCCGGCAGCCTGCTCGGTCTGGAGTTGCACCGACAATCGTCGTTTCCTGTAGGCAAAGTCCAGTTTCTGACGTTGCGCCCAATGAGTTTTCTTGAATTTCTTGACGCATTGGGCGAAGAGAGGCTGTCGAAAATCATATTGTCGGGAGAATGGGCTAATATTGACATATTTGCGCAGAAGCTCCGTGAACTTTTAAAACAATATTATTATGTGGGAGGTATGCCTGAGGCAGTGCTCGCTTTTACTGAAAACCATGACTGGGAGGAAGTAAGGCATATACAGAATGATATACTGAAAAGTTACGATTTTGACTTTTCCAAACATGCGCCTGCCGATATCGTCCCCCGTATAAGAATGTTGTGGAATTCTATCCCGGCACAGTTGAGTAAGGAAAACCGAAAGTTCATTTATGGTATTGTAAAAGAGGGAGCGCGGGCCCGGGAATATGAAACAGCACTTCAATGGCTGTCTGACGGAGGTTTGATACATAAGGTATCGAATGTCTCCGCTGCACGTCTGCCGCTCAAAAGCTATGAAGATAAATCGGCCTTTAAAATCTATGTTCTCGATGTCGGTCTGCTCAGTGCCATGTCAGGTTTAGGACAAGCGACAATATTGGAAGGTAACAGGATTTTTACTGAATTTAAAGGAGCATTGACCGAGCAATATGTGTTACAGGAATTATTGCTCAGGCATACTCCATATTATTTTGCAAAGCCAAATTCACAGCTTGAAATCGATTTTTTAATACAGACAGATAACGAAATAATCCCCATTGAAGTTAAGGCAGAAGAAAATCTTAGAGCAAAAAGCCTGCGCCAATTCGTCACCGACAACGGCACGCAGACCGCATACCGTCTGTCAATGTCAAATTACCGTCAAGAGACCTGGATGACCAACCTCCCCCTCTACGCCGCAGAAACGATATGAGTAGTATCGATAATTTGATTTATAGGAAAACTTAAATAACCAAATATTATTATATTATGAAAATTTTAGAAAAAAACTTTTTTTGTTGTATTGTCACTGGTCTTATGTTAACGTTTAGTGGGTGTGGTGAAGATAACGATAACGAACCAGATATGCCTACTAATACTCCTGTGGTTGAACAAGAGTACTATGTTAAGTATGAAGCAAAAGTGACATCGATATATACGGGAACATTAAGGTATATTGTTAATACGGATAATGGATCCAAAACATTTATAGAAGGTAAAAATTTTTCCAAAACTTTTGGTCCAGTAAAAAAAGGCTTTAATGCGTCTATTGAGGCTGATTTAAGTGGCTGGTTTTCCGGATATGCTGATGTATATATTTATGTATGTAGAGGAAGTGAGCCTTTTGCATTAAAGGCAAGTAGCATAACTTCTGCACAATATACAATAGACTATTGAAGTACTTTGTTGGATTTCGTGAAAAATGGTTGACTTTCTTGACAGAAAATCATTTCTTTATTCAGTCGGTGTAGAAATCTCATGTTTTATGTGTATATTTGCGGTAAATTTTTCAACTACACATTAATGCAGGAAAAAATCATTATTCTCGATTTCGGTTCGCAGACCACGCAGCTTATCGGACGGCGTGTACGCGAGCTTAACATGTACTGCGAGATTGTTCCCTACAACAAGTTTCCCCACGACGACCCGTCGGTAATCGGAGTGATACTCTCCGGTTCGCCTTTCTCGGTTTACGACGAGAAGGCGTTCAAGACCGACCTGTCGAAGATACGCGGACGATTGCCTATCCTCGGCATCTGTTACGGGGCGCAGTTTATCGCCTATACCAATGGCGGAACCGTAGAGCCGGCTCCATCACGCGAGTATGGCCGGGCAATTCTCGCCAAAGTTGACGAATGCTCTCCTCTCATGAAAGGCATAGAGGCGGGTTCGACAGTATGGATGAGCCACGGCGACACAATCACGTCGCTTCCGGCAGGATTCACGCCCATCGCTTCGACCGACAAAGTAGCTATTGCGGCATATCAGTCGGACAGCGAGCCGATATGGGGCGTGCAGTTCCACCCCGAGGTATATCATACTCAGGACGGCACTATGCTGCTCAAGAATTTTGTCGTCGACATCTGCGGCGGCAAGCAGGACTGGAGCGCGGCATCGTTCATCGAATCGACAGTAAAAGAGTTGCGTCAGCAGCTCGGCGACGACAAGGTCGTGCTCGGACTCAGCGGCGGCGTTGACTCGTCGGTGGCGGCAGTGCTTCTCAACAAGGCTATCGGCAGTAATCTTACCTGTATCTTCGTCGACCACGGCATGCTCCGCAAGAACGAGTTTGTCGATGTGCTCAACGATTATAAGTGCCTTGGTCTCAATGTTATCGGTGTAGATGCCTCAAAGAAATTCTTCAGCGAGCTCGCAGGCGTCACCGAGCCGGAGCGCAAACGTAAAATCATCGGCAAAGGCTTTATCGACGTATTCGACGAAGAAGCCCATAAGATAAAGGATGTGAAATGGCTTGCACAGGGTACTATCTATCCCGACTGCATCGAAAGCCTTTCAATCACCGGCACCACCATCAAGAGCCACCATAATGTAGGCGGTCTGCCCGAGAAGATGAACCTCAAGCTGTGCGAGCCTCTCCGTCTCCTCTTCAAGGACGAAGTACGCGCCGTGGGTCGTGAACTCGGCATGCCCGACCACCTTATCAAGCGTCATCCGTTCCCCGGCCCCGGGCTGGCAGTGCGTATCCTCGGCGACATCACTCCCGAGAAGGTAGCCGTGCTTCAGGAAGCCGACCATATCTTCATTCAGGGTCTGCGTGACCGGGGCCTTTATGACAAGGTATGGCAGGCAGGCGTAATCCTCCTTCCCGTGCAGAGCGTGGGCGTGATGGGCGACGAGCGCACCTACGAGCGCGCCGTAGCACTCCGTGCCGTAACTTCGACCGACGCCATGACAGCCGACTGGGCTCACCTCCCTTACGACTTCATGGCCAAAGTCTCCAACGACATAATCAACCACGTGCGCGGAGTCAACCGCGTATGCTACGACATATCCTCCAAGCCACCGGCCACAATCGAGTGGGAATAAAGCCGCACATCGCACATTTTATAGATAATTGTTATACAGCCGTTCAAGTCGAATATGAAGATCTTAAACGGCTGTTATTAATATAATTGCGTAATAAAGAAAACTAATCGTACCCTAAAATTGCACCCCAAAGATTTTTTGATTAATTTTGTAAAATAAAATTTTGTATAATGGCAAAGAAGAACCAATCTAAGAGACTAACACAGCAGCATAAAATCTCTCATGGTGTTGTTGGTATATTTGGGGATGAAGCAAAACTGCACGACTTAACAGTCGGTCAGGTATCGCATTTGGTTCTAAAGCAGTTGGAGTCCGATTTTCCCACTTTATCATTCAGATATAGAGACAGTATTCGCAAGGAAGAAATTAATATAGCTCTTCAGAAAATTGATAAAGAGTTAGGCCAAACTTTATTTGTGTCCAACTCCAGCATTATTCCAGATGGTGGAATAATCGAAGTAAAAGATGACAATGGGGAATGGCGCGTCATTTTGGTTTCAGAAGCTAAACATCAAGGAAAAGATATTGAAAACATTTTGGCCGGGAAATTAGTCGGAAAGAATAATAACCAAGATTTAATGGCCGCAGGAAATGCTATTGAAAGATCTCACAAAAACATTTCGGAAATAGCTAATTTTATGTTAGGCGAATCTCACTTCCCATATGTGCTTTTTCTTGAAGGCTCCAATTTTCTAACGGAAACAATCCGGATTACCCGCCCCGATGGTCGAGTAATAGTTCTTGAATATAATTCCGGTATGCTTAATAGATTAGACCGTCTTACAGCTGCAAATTATGGATTGCCTATAAATACAAATCTATGTAAAAATAGATTCGTTCACCACAAAGACAAAACAATAATGCTTCAAGCGGCCTCTATTTATACTCAAGGTAATGGAGAACGATGGGCAACTGAACAGATGTTTAATATTATGTTAGAAATTGCCATGACATCCATACAAGTTATATATAGCGATTTGTTCTATCAGATTCAGAATAAATAATTTTTCTGTGTTTATGGCGCGAAAAGCAACTAATAATACTTTGCATAAGGCTAAGAGTTCTAAAAGTGATGAGTTCTACACACTGCTTGAAGATATTGAACGAGAACTGACTTTTTATAAAGACTGTTTTCGCAATAAAACAGTATATTGCAATTGTGACAATCCCAAAGAAAGTAATTTCTTCAAATATTTCTTCACAAACTTTGAATCTTTGGGACTAAAGAAACTTATTTCTTCGTACTATGTGCCCAATACGCAAAACCTTTTTAACGAATCTGACATTGAACATGGTGGATATATAGAATGTACTATAGAGGATATTCATACTGATCCTGCAGCGTTACAATGTAAGCAGTTTGCAGGCGATGGCGATTTTAGAAGTCAAGAATGTGTATCATTGATGAAGCAGGCTGATATAATTGTAACTAATCCACCATTTTCCCTCTTTAGAGAGCATATTTCTCAAATAATTAGATATAAAAAGAACTTTCTTGTCATAGGTAACATAAATGCTATCACATATCAAGAAGTCTTTCATTTAATCCAATCAAATAAGGTTTGGTTGGGAATTCATCTTGGAAGAGGAATCTCGGGATTTAAGGTGCCTGAACATTATGAAATGTACGGAACCGAGACACATATTGCAAGTAATGGAGATCGAATCATTGCCCCAAACAATTGTCTTTGGCTCACAAACTTAGATATTCAAGCCAGACACAATCTTCTAAAATTAACAAAAGTATATAAGGGTAATGAAGATTTGTATCCAAAATTTGATAATTTCAATGGTATTAATGTAAATAGGACACAAGATATACCTATGGATTATGAAGGAGCCATAGGAGTACCTATTACTTTTCTGCATAAATATAATCCAGCACAATTTGAAATTATTCAGTTTAGAAAAGGGATTGATGGCAAGGATCTTTCTGTTAACGGTAAATGCCCTTACTTTAGAATTTTAATAAAAAATAAGCAGCCGATTAATGCATCCATCATAAGTCTATCCTTATTTGCCTAAACAATTCAAAATTCCAGTCAGGACAAATAAAAAAAAGCGGGAATTTCCCGCTTTTTTTATTTGTCCTGACTGGGCGCTTTGTCTATGAGGTCCATGAACTGGTCGAGGTTGGGGGTGATTATTATCTGGGTACGGCGGTTAAGCTGACGGCCTTCGGGTGTGGAGTTGGTAGCTATGGGGTTGTATTCGCCGCGTCCACCGGCTGTGAGGCGTGAGGGGTCGACGCCGAACTTATCCTGCAATACCTGTACTACCGAGGAAGCGCGCAGGGCGCTGAGATCCCAGTTGTTGCGTATATTGGTACGTGAGATAGGCACGTTGTCGGTGTTGCCTTCAATCAGTACGTCATAGTCCTTGTAGTCCTTGATTATTTTGGCAATCTTGCTCAGTATGTCCATTGCCTTGTCGCTTATCTGGTAACTGCCCGAGCGGAACAGCATATTGTCGGCCAGGGAGATATAGACCACGCCTTTGAGCACCTTGACATCTACATCGCGGAGTTCCGACGATGAAAGCGAGCGTGTAAGATTGTTGGTCAGCACCATGTTGAGCGAGTCGCTTTTGCTCTTGGCTTCAATCAGTTGCTTGATGTATTTGTTTGATGCATTGATTTCGTCGACGAGCTTAGAGATATTGACATTGCCCTGCGAATTGTTTGCCATGCTCTGGTTGAGTAGATTTTGCAGTTCGGCGTAATTCTTCTGCAGGTCCTCGTTGCCCTTCCTGGCGTCGGCAAGCATTGCCTGGAGGCTTTTGCCGCCCGTCTGGCATTCGGTAAGCGCAAGCTGTGTGGTGTTGTATTCCGACTGCAGCGATTTATAGTCGGCATTGAGGGCCGCATATTTCTTTTTGCTGACACAACCGGTGGCTGCCAGTGCCACGATAGCCGTCATAAGAATAATTGAACGTGTTTTCATAACTGTGCGTTTTTTAGTGATTATAAAACATATACATATAAAACGTATCAGGTTAAATTTTGGTTTAGCTGCCATGCGGAGGCAACTTTACCGCCGGCAAGTTGTTCCCAATTATACAGGAGGGAATATTTATCAGCATTCCTTATTTATGAGAGATGGCATCATGGTCCACAATAAAGCGGCATATCCTCGCAGAGGCTTCGAAGGAGGCGGCCGGGGGGCGTTGGCTTATGTCGGGAAAGAAATTCCTTATACTGCTTGCTGTGCTCGTGGGGCTGATAGTCGGCACGGGTGCCGAGTTATTGCGTTTTTTTATAGGCACGCTGACATCCTGGACGTTCCGTCTGATGGATATTCTTGACGCCAACTGGCTGCTGCTTCTGTTCCCGGTAGTCGGCGTGCTGCTGTGCGGCATCTATTGCAGGTATGTTGTGAAAGACAATATGGAATTCGGCTGCCAGCGCATACGTGATGCTCTTGACCGGCGCGACTACCGTCTGCGCGGGCATATAGTCTATGCGCCGATAGTGTCGTGTGCGCTTACCCTCGGATTCGGTGGCTCGTCGGGTGCCGAGGGGCCTATCGCATACGCCGGAGCCGGTATCGGCAGTAATGTAGGTAAATTTTTCGGACTGTCATCGGGCATGCTGCGTATACTTGTGGGATGCGGGGCCGGAGCCGGTATTGCCGGTATATTCAAGGCACCTGTCGGCGGGGCACTGTTTGCGATTGAAGTGATCGGGGTGCAGTTCACCACCATCTCCGTGCTTGCGCTTTTGGCGTGTTGCATAGCGTCATGGTTTACTTCATATATGTTTTCGGGAATGACGCTCGATGTCCCCATGCATGTCGTGCATCAGTTTGACGGACATCTGATTCCTATGGTGCTCGTGCTCGGTGTGTTCTGTGGACTTTATTCGGTATATTACACCGGGATGATGAACAGAAGCGAGAGTTTTATTGAAAAAGTCCGCAATCCATGGCTGCAGAATATCGTGTCGGGACTGCTGATTGGCGTTGGGTTGCTGATGTTTCCGGCCCTATACGGTGAGGGATACGGCGTTCTTGGCGGAATCATCAACGGCCATGACGGCGCACTGTTCAGCCGGTCGTTGTTTGCTGACGTAGGCAGCGAATGGACCGTGATACTGTTTGCCGGAGGCATACTTCTTATCAAATCGATGGTGTGCGCGCTTACCAATGCCGGCGGCGGTGTCGGCGGTGATTTCGCTCCGACCTTGTTTGCCGGATGTATGGCCGGACTGTTTTTTGCGGCGCTGTGCAACATTGCAGCCGGCATGACACTGCCGGTGGCCGATTTCGCGTTTTTCGGCATGGCGGGAGTGATGGCGGGTGCCATTCAGGCGCCGCTGATGGCGATGTTCCTCACTGTGGAGATGACCGGTGATTTCGGCATGTTCCTTCCGCTTATGCTTACCGCGCTTGTGGCGTATGCGACGGTAAGACTCCTTACCCGCCGACCCGGAGTGCAGCTCCGGCCTTCATGGATACACAGGGGGTTCGACCGGCTGGTATCGCGTTTTTGATTAGGAGTGTGCCTCGTCAGATTAACATTTATTATCAAAATATTTTACAAAAATAATTATTGAAAATAGCGCGAAATTCGCAATAAATAATTACTTTTGTGAAAATTTGGAATAAGAATGTCCGTTAACTTTGAGCAACGCCTTAACGAAATCAATGCCAAGACGCGCATGCTGACACAGCGTTACCGATACGTGGTAATGCAGAGGGACGAAGCTCTTGAACGACTTTCACAGGCCAACGGCGAGCTTGCCGTAGCGCGCACGCGCATCGAGGAGCTTACACGACAAGTCGAGTATCTCCGCATGGCATCGGCTATTGAGGCTGTTGACGGCGATATTGAGCAAAGCCGGAAATTCTTGTCCGAGTTAGTGTGGGAAATCGATAAATGTATCAGTCAGTTGAGTGAGTGAACCGGTTTCGGCTTAGCTTGCAACCGAGCATAACCATTGACATCGACAATTCAGTTAACTGATTGCTGCAATGAAAGATAAACTGAATATCACAATACGCATAGCCGAATTGCCCCCTTTTGCCTTGCAGATTGACCGCAGGGAAGAGGAGATGATCAGGAATGCTGAATATAATGTGAACAAGTTGTGGCGCACTTGGCGGCAGCGCTTTACCGATAAATCTTCTACCGAAGTGCTCGGAATGGTGGCTTTCCAGTTCGCCAAACTGTTTACCGTGCTCAACAGGCAGGCCGATGAAACAGTGGCCGTGCTTGACCGGTTCGAACGTCAGCTCGACAGTCTGCTGCTCGATATTGACGCTTTAGGCTCCGGCGGCAGTATGCCTCCGTCTGATGCGGATAAACGTCCCTGACGGCCATCCGGCTCAAAGAATCGTGATGCTCAGCTTCGATTCAGATTATTGTTATTATTAATTCATCCCGCACCTTCACGGCTCCTCGCGCCCCGGGTCGTTTCCCATCTACCGGACGCGCTTTCAGCCTGCAAGAGTGCGATTTTTATTTTAAATACACCGGTTAAACAATGGAAATCCTGTATTACATTCTCGCTGTCGCGGCAGGCATGGCTTTAGGCTATGTGATTACCGTCGCAGTTCAAAAGTCGCTGGCCCGCAACCGAGCCAAGACCATATTGGAAGAAGCTCAGCGCGAGGCTGAAGTACTCAAGAAAAACAAAGTGCTCGAGGCCCGTGAGGAAGAACTTAAAATCAAGGCTGAAGCCGAGAAGCAGGCCAATCAGCGCTTCTCCAAAATCCAGTCGATGGAGGCCAAAATCAAGCAGCGCGAGCTACAGCTCAACCAGCAGCAGAGCGAAAACCAGCGCGCCAAGAATGAGCTTGAGACCACCCGTGTCAATCTGGAGTCGCAGCTCGCCGTAGTCGAAAACAAGAAGGAAGAGGTTGAGCGCATGCGCCGCAAAGCCCAGGAGACCCTCGAGCATATCTCGGGACTCTCGTCTGAGGAGGCCAAGGAGAAACTTGTCGAGTTGCTCAAAGATGAAGCCAAGACAGCCGCATCGGCCTATATCAACGACATCATGGACGAAGCCAAGATGACCGCAAACAAGGAGGCAAAACGCATAGTAGTGCAGACTATACAGCGCGTGGCTACAGAAACCGCCATCGAGAACTCAGTCACCGTGTTCCACATCGACTCCGACGAAATCAAAGGCCGCATCATCGGTCGCGAAGGCCGCAATATCCGCGCTCTCGAAGCCGCTACCGGTATTGAAATCATCGTCGACGACACCCCCGAGGCAATTGTCCTTTCGGGTTTTGACCCCGTGCGCCGCGAAGTGGCGCGTCTGGCACTCCATCAGCTCGTGGCCGACGGCCGTATCCATCCGGCACGCATCGAGGAGGTGGTCAACAAAGTGCGCAAGCAGATTGAGGAGGAAATCATCGAGACCGGCAAGCGTACGGTCATCGACCTCGGTATTCACGGTCTGCATCCCGACCTTATCCGTCTTATCGGTAAGATGAAATACCGTTCGAGCTACGGACAGAACCTGTTGCAGCACGCCCGCGAGACGGCCAACCTCTGCGCCATCATGGCATCGGAACTCGGCCTCAATCCCAAGAAAGCACGCCGCGCCGGACTCCTCCACGACATAGGCAAGGTGCCCGACGAAGAGCCTGAACTGCCGCACGCACTCCTCGGTATGAAACTGGCAGAGAAATATAAGGAGAAACCCGAGATATGCAACGCCATCGGTGCACACCACGACGAAATCGAGCAGACTACGCTGCTTGCCCCCATCGTTCAGGTATGCGACGCCATATCGGGCGCACGTCCCGGTGCTCGCCGCGAAATCGTCGAGGCTTACATCAAGCGTCTCAACGACCTCGAGCAGCTTGCGCTCTCATATCCCGGCGTAATCAAGACTTATGCCATCCGGGCCGGCCGCGAGCTCCGCGTGATAGTTGGTGCCGACAAGATTGACGATGTCGAGACCGAACAGCTCTCTACCGAAATAGCCAAGCGTATACAGGACGAGATGACCTATCCCGGTCAGGTGAAGATTACCGTGATACGCGAGACCCGCGCCGTATCGTTCGCCAAATAATTTTATCGTCGCTCAATCAGGTAATTGAATTATGTCAGACGATAAAAAAAATCAGCAACCGCCCGTTCCCGTTCCCGATGACCCGGTGGCCGACGCGGCAAAGGCCGCCGAGCCGAAGGCCAGTCTCGTCACCGAGCCGGAGACGCCGATGAGCTGCCCTTGCTGCAACCGCCACGTGAAAGCGCCGCGCGGACAGCTTCAGAGCTACAACTATCTTGCCGATGTGCCGGGAGGATACGCCGACTCCGAATATGTCGAGGTGCTTTTCAAAAACACCCGCAAGGGCTTCTACAAGAATCCTACCGGTATTCCGCTTAATATAGGCGACTGGGTGGCAGTCGAAGCCACTCCCGGCCACGACATAGGCCGTGTGACTATGGTGGGCGCTCTCACCCGTCTGCAGATGCGCAAGGCTGGTGTCAAGAACGAGGCCGACCTCAAGCGCATATTCCGCAAGGCGCGTCCGGCCGACATGGAAAAATTCGAGGAGGCGAAAGCCCGCGAGAACTCGACCATGATACGTTCGCGTAAGATAGCCGAGAGCCTACAGCTCAACATGAAAATCGGCGACGTGGAATATCAGGGCGACGGCAACAAAGCCATATTCTATTATATCGCCGACGAGCGTGTCGATTTCCGCCAGCTCATAAAGGTGCTTGCCGAGACGTTTAAGGTGCGCATCGAGATGAAGCAGATCGGTGCGCGTCAGGAGGCAGGACGCATAGGCGGTATCGGGCCGTGCGGACGTCCGTTGTGCTGTGCCACATGGATGACCAATTTCGTGTCGGTAGCCACATCGGCGGCACGTTATCAGGATATATCGCTCAACCCGCAGAAACTCGCCGGACAGTGTGCCAAGCTCAAATGCTGCCTCAATTTCGAGGTCGACACCTACGTGGAGAGCGTCAAGCGCATGCCCGGCAAGGATATACGTCTCGAGACAGCCGACGCCACATATCACTATTTCAAGGTCGACATCTTCAAGCGCGAAATCACCTACTCGACCGACAAATCGATTGCGGCCAATCTCGTCACGATTGACGCCGACCGCGCGTTTGAGGTGATACGCATGAACAAAGCGGGTGAGAAACCCCTGTCGCTCAAGCGCGACGGTGAGGAGAAACCGAGTGCTCAGAAATACAATGATATTCTGGATCAGGACAATCTCAACCGTTTCGACAACAAGAAGCGCAAGAAGAAATCGAAAGGGCAGAAGCAGCCTCAGGCACAGCGCGACAGTCAGCCCCGCGACGGTCAGCCGCAGGCTGCGCCTCAACAGGAAAACGGACGTGACGACAAGGAACGCCGCGACAACCGTCAGCGCGACAACCGTCGCCGCCAGCGCAATCAGCCTGACGGCGAGGCTCCCGCACCTGATACGGATAGCGCGCAGCCACAGGGCAACAACCGTCGCCGTGATGACAACGGACGCCGCGACCGCCGTCCCGAGCGCGACAATTCCGGGCGGCGACGCGACAACGCCCCGCGTCAGCAGCCCGACGACCGGTCGGCAGCCGCTCCCGCAAGCGAACCCGCACCCGCTCCGCGCGACAGCAAACCCCGCGATAACGGACCTGCCAAATCAACTGATAATGAAGCTTGATATCATAAAAAATTTCCGTCGTTCAGCGCTGCTATTGTCATTAATAGCGGCGCTGACAGGCTTGTCGGGGTGCCGTATGGGCCCTGACGATTTCAGCATGTATCATGATATTGACTCCGCCGGATGGCAATATGGCGATACGCTGAAGTATACGTTCGTTCCGGCTGATTCGGTCGTGACCGGCGATATGGCTCTGTCACTGCGGCATACAAATGACTATATATACAGCAACATTTTCCTGGAAGTCACGATAACCGACTCGCTCACGTCGCGGTGCGACACTCTTGCGGTCACACTCGCTGACGACTTCGGACGTTGGCACGGACGCGGCATCGGTACCGATTTCCAGGTCACCGACACAATAGCCCGCGGTGTGACGTTACGGCGTCCCGTCAATATCGGCGTGCGCCATATCATGCGCGACGAAGTGCTCCCCGAAGTCGAGCAGGTAGGAATTTCATTTGTTGAGAAAAATGATTGAAAATGAACGATAACAGATTGTTCCTGCTTCATCCCGACGAAGTGGGAAGGCGCGTCGGCAAAGTCATTGAAGAAATGAATGCCGACGGTGCCGATGAACTTATCATAGCTGACAATGCCAACAAATATTATCTGACCGGACGCGTGTTTGCCGGATGGCTCACGGTCAGTGCCCATGGTGATGTAATGGCCTATGTGCGCCGTCCGGTGCACCTTCAGGGCGATAATGTCACATTCGTGCGCAAGCCCGAGGAAATACAGGTGGCCGGCCGCACTGTCGGTCTCGAACTTGCCACACTCTCCGCCTCCGACTATCTTCGCATCAGTGCGATGCTCGACGGCAGGAAGGTGGTCAATGCGTCGGCTGTGATGCGCCGCGCACGCGCTGTCAAAACCCCTTTCGAGATTGAAAAGATAGCCGAATCGGGCAGGCGTCAGGATAAAGTCTACCGCACCATTCCCGAGCTTTACCGTCCCGGAATGACCGACATCGACCTGCAGATTGAGATAGAGGGCGCGCTGCGCCGTGCAGGCTGTCTCGGCCAGTTCCGCATAAGCGGCGACTCGATGGAACTTTTCATGGGCAATATCCTCGTCGGTGACAATGCCGACAATCCTACCCCATACGATTTCGCCATGGGTGGGGCAGGGGTCGACCCGTCGCTTCCGGTGGGCGCCGACGGCACCGTAATCCGCCTGGGAAATTCGGTCATGGTCGATGCCAACGGCAATTTCAACGGATATATGACCGATATGACGCGAACTTTTGCCCTCGGCGACATCGCGCCCGAGGCTGTGCGCGCTCACGAATGTTCGGTTGCGATATGCGCGCGTCTGGCCGTGCTCGGAGTCCCCGGTGTCAAAGCATCCGTGCTCTATGAGGAGGCCGCGCGCATGGCTGCCGAAGCGGGATTTTCCGACTTTTTCATGGGACACCGCCAGCATGCCGGTTTCGTAGGCCACGGCGTAGGTATAGAAATCAACGAGGCACCGGTCATAGCTCCGCGCAGCAAGGATATTCTCGCCGAAGGCAATGTCATAGCGCTTGAGCCCAAATTCGTGATACCCGGCACGGGTGCCCTGGGCATTGAAAATACGTATGTCGTTGAAAATGGCGGCATGAGATGTCTGACTCTTACACCTCAGGAAATATTGCAGCTATGAACATCGCAGAAAAAATCGACCTCGACATATTTCACAAAATCGGAGAAGTAGCCGACCGTGAATGCCGTGAATGCTACGTGGTGGGCGGCTATGTGCGCGATCTCTTTCTTCAGCGGCATTCAAAGGATATCGATTTTGTTACCGTAGGCAGCGGCATAGACCTGGCGCGTAAAGTAGCCGAGAGTCTCGGACGCAAAGCCAAGTGCAACTATTTCCCGCGGTTCGGCACGGCGCAGGTGCTCACGCACGGCCTGGAACTTGAATTCGTGGGCGCGCGGCGTGAGTCATACCGCTCCGATTCGCGCAATCCCATTGTCGAGGACGGCACTCTCGACGACGATATATCCCGCCGCGACTTCACCATCAATGCCATGGCGGTGAGTGTCAACGGAGCAACTTTCGGCGAACTCATCGACCGCTTCGGAGGCATCGCCGACCTTGAGGCCGGGATAATACGCACGCCGCTCGATCCCGACATCACTTTCTCCGACGACCCCCTCCGCATGTTCCGCGCCATACGGTTCGCCACGCAGCTGCAGTTTGAGATACATCCCGATACACTCGCGGCCATATCGCGCAATGCGCATCGCATCACGATACTGTCAAAGGAGCGTATCGAGACCGAGCTTACCAAAATCATGATGTCGCCGCGTCCGTCGATTGGCTGGCTGCTGATGCAGCGTACCGGCCTGCTGAAGATATTCTTCCCCGACCTCGACGCCATGAACGGGGTAGAGGTGATAAAGGGACGCGGCCATAAAGACAATTTCCTCCATACGATGGAAGTGCTTGACAAAGTGGCTGCCGCCACCGACAACGTGTGGACACGCTGGGCCGCCCTCCTTCACGACATCGCAAAGCCGCAGACAAAACGCTATGATGCCAAGATAGGCTGGACGTTTCATAACCACAACTTTATCGGAGGCAAAATGGTGCCGCGCATATTCCGCAATCTGAAGCTCCCGCAGAACGAGCACATGAAATATGTGCAGAAACTTGTCGAACTCCACATGCGTCCTATCGCCCTTGTAGAGGAAGTCACCGACTCCGCTGTAAGACGCTTGATATTCGACGCCGGCGACGATATCGACGGGCTGATGACCCTCTGCCGGGCCGACATCACCTCGAAAAATCCTGAAAAAGTACGCACGCATCTCGCCAATTTCGACCTTGTCATCGAGAAAATGCGCACAATCAACGAGAAGGACAATCTTCGCAACTGGCAGCCCCCCATCGACGGCAACGAGATAATGGAAATGTTCGGCATCGGCCAGTGCCGCGAGGTAGGCATAATCAAATCATACGAAAAAGACATCCTTGTCGACTGTCCCACCCCCAACGACCGCGACCTTGCCCTCCGCCTCGTAATGGAAAAAGCCGCCGAACTCGGCCTCACCCCCATAAAATAACAATCATACAAACTATTGCTTATGAAACTATTTCTATTATTATCAGCGACGATTGCACTGACTGCTTGTGATAGTCCGAAATCAAATCATGGCATGCTTTTGAAAAATGAACACGAGACCTCACAATCACAGAATAATTCTGGAGTAACCGGTCGATGGGCACTCACCAACGCCCCACAAAAGAATATGTCGGTTGAAATAACATTTAACGACAACGGTACATTCCGTATGTACGGAAAAGAGGACATATATGATGCTGCCAGTCGTGTAAAGGACATATCGGGGAGCTGGACTATGAAAGGTGATAACATCTATATATCCACACCGGGCGAATCAGAAGTCGGCGTTATGGAGATATTATCGCTCGATGCCAATTCTCTCGTAATACACATCAAGGGCGAGCCGGAAAATGAAATAATGTATCTGAACAAGCTACGTTAACCTGCGCTGAATGGAACGGGGGCGTCTCGCCCCCGTGGCTAACTGAGAAATATTTATTCCGCGCTGTCATAGTCAATGTAGATAGGCGAACCGAACGGCAGCGTCTCCCATTGCGACTGGCTGGCATAGCGGTAGCGCGTCTTTCCCGTCATCGGCTTTGATGTCATGATGAAATATTCATTTTCAAAGTTTTCAAGAAATTCCATCTCTACATAATACTCACCGCGTTCGAGCATCATTTCCTCGGGAAACCGGTACGTGAACTTACCGTCAGCAAGGTCTGATTTCTTGTAGTCGAAATAAAGCGGCATTATGTTTTCGGGAAGATACACCCCGTTCTCTTTCCGGTAGACATTGATGCGGAACTTCATGCGCGAAAGTGTCTGCGCATTGTCAATAATAGTGAACCCCAACTCCTTAAGCCACGCCCGCTCCTTGACTTTCACGGGGATGGCGAGCCCCTGCCCCGCAGCCTTATATCCCTCGACATTAATATATATGAATCCTCCAGCATTCCTTCGCCCTGCTGTTTTTTGCTTGATACGCTGCGGCTTGACGACCACTTCCTTCAATTCAATAACCGCATCGGCCAGCCTGACAGTATCCGGGAGCGCGGCAAAATCCTTTACGGCGTATGATTGCGCCACATACCCGACAGAAGAAATTCTGATAGTGTCATTGAAATACTCCTGAGGCACCTTAAGCGAAAAATGACCCAAAGAGTCAGTCACCGTACCCAAAGTCCGGTTCACCACCCCCACACTCGCATAAACCACAGGCTCCCCCGTAGTCTGTGAAACAACCACACGCCCTGTCATCTCCAACCCGCAAAGCGTTAATACAGCCCCCGCAGCAATCCCCCTGCAAAATTTATAAAAATCCATTCCTGAAAAAACTTCGTAAAATATTCTCGTAAAATATCCTCGTAAAATATTCTCTACGTGCTTATCACTTATTCTGCATAAAAATTTCGTAAATATACGCATATTCCCCACATCTCCCCGAATAAACCGTCCTAAATAATACTGCACCCCGTTAAAATAGTAAAAAATCGCCCATCCCGCCATATCCCCACCAAATAAAAATCGCCGTTACCTAATAAAAATCACTATCTCAAATGAAAATCACTATTCCCAATAAAAATCTCCGAAAACTGATAAAAACTCATCCAAAAAAGTAATACAGCCAAGTGATGACGCGTAAGCGGAATAAAAACCATCCCCCACACCCTAAAAATCATGAATCAAGCATTCTAAATCCAATAAGTCAATGTCCTCACCCCACAAAATTACAACCCCCTCCTCCCAGAAATGCGTCAAAAAGTTACAACCTCCACCACGTTATTAATTTATTACGAAACAAAGTAGAGAGGGTGTACCAAAAACTTGATTTTGGTACACCCTCTCTTTGATGGGATTATTTATTGATGCGGATTACATCATGCCGCCCATGCCTCCCATTCCGGGTGCGGGCATTGCGGGTGCGGGATTTTCCTCTTTCTTGTCGGCGATGACGCATTCGGTGGTGAGGAACATGCCGGCGATAGAGGCTGCGTTTTCAAGAGCCACGCGGGTCACCTTGGCGGGGTCGATTACGCCGGCAGCCATAAGGTTCTCGAATTCGCCTGTGCGTGCGTTGTAACCGAAGTCGGCATTGCCTTCCTTCACTTTTTGTACGATTACAGCACCTTCAGCGCCTGCGTTAGCCACAATCTGACGGAGCGGTTCCTCGATAGCGCGTTTCACGATGTGGATACCGGTAGTCTCGTCCTCGTTGTCGCCCTTCATATCCTCGATAGAGGAGATGGCGCGGATATATGCTACGCCGCCGCCGGGAACGATACCTTCGGCGATAGCCGCACGAGTTGCGCTGAGAGCGTCGTCAACGCGGTCTTTCTTCTCTTTCATTTCCACTTCCGAAGGAGCGCCGATGTGGAGCACTGCCACGCCGCCGGCGAGTTTGGCCAGACGTTCCTGAAGTTTCTCCTTGTCGTAGTCGCTCTTGGTCTGCTCGATCTGGGCTTTGATCTGGGCCACACGTGATGCGATTGCCTCTTTTGAGCCTGCGCCGTCAACGATAGTGGTGTTCTCTTTGTTGACAGTCACCTTGTCGGCTGTGCCGAGCATGTCGAGGGTAGCGGCGTCGAGTTTCATGCCCTTCTCTTCGGAGATAACTGTGCCGCCGGTGAGGATGGCGATGTCTTCGAGCATCTCTTTGCGGCGGTCGCCGAAGCCGGGAGCCTTGACTGCACAAACTTTCAACGAACCACGCAGACGGTTGACTACCAATGTGGCGAGAGCTTCCGAGTCAACATCTTCAGCGATGATGAGAAGCGGACGTCCGCCCTGTGCAACCGGTTCGAGCACGGGAAGAAGGTCCTTGAAGTTGGAAATCTTCTTGTCGTAAAGAAGTATGTAGGGACGCTCCATCTCGCATTCCATCTTCTCGGTGTTGGTGATGAAATAGGGTGAGATGTAACCGCGGTCAAACTGCATGCCCTCTACCACGTCGACCGTAGTCTCGGTGCCTTTGGCTTCGTCAACGGTGATTACCCCCTCTTTCTTCACTTTCTTCATGGCCTCGGCGATGAGATGGCCGATTTTGTCATCGTTGTTGGCCGAGATACGAGCTACATCCTCGATTTTCTTGAAGTCGTCGCCTACCTCTTCGCTCTGTGCCTTGATTGAGCCGACCACAGCCTCGACAGCTTTGTCGATACCGCGTTTGATGTCCATCGGATTGGCACCTGCGGCTACGTTCTTGAGGCCCACGTTGATGATGGCCTGTGCAAGCACGGTAGCGGTAGTCGTACCGTCGCCGGCGTCGTCACCTGTCTTCGATGCAACCTCTTTCACGAGCTGTGCGCCCATGTTCTGGAACGGGTCTTCGAGTTCGACTTCGCGGGCTACGCTGACACCGTCCTTGGTGATATGGGGTGCCCCGAATTTCTTCTCGATGATAACATTGCGGCCTTTCGGGCCGAGTGTCACTTTTACTGCGTCGGCAAGTGCGTCGACACCTTTCTTGAGCTCTTCGCGGGCTTTAATGTCAAATTTTATTTCTTTAGCCATGATATATTCGTTTTTTTTATTGTTCTTGTTTGTATTATTCGCACACGGCGAGAATATCGCTCTGGCGCATGATAAGGTATTTGTTGCCTTCGACCTCGATTTCAGTGCCTGCGTATTTGCCGTAGAGCACGGTGTCGCCTTCCTTTACTACCATCTCTTCATCTTTCGTACCGTTACCGGTGGCGAGAACGGTGCCTTTGAGAGGTTTCTCTTTTGCTGAGTCAGGAATGATGATGCCTGATACGGTCACTTCTTCTGCCGCGCAGGGGTTGATGAGCACGCGGTCGGCTAAGGGTTTAATTTTCATGATGGTTATATTTTTAGTTATTTATCTGTACTGTCGTTGTCGTGGCTTTTGCGGCCACATAATCATATTACAGCATATAGCGTGCCAAACTCATTTTTGTCAGTCATAAATGACAAAATGGCAACATTCATGTCAGAATGCATGCCATTTTGTATAACAATGATATTTGTCGGAAAGTTCGTCAGCCGTTGCCGAGCGACGATTCTATCGCCTGTCGTGTCTGTTCTATCACCTCGGCGCGGTCGGCTTCGTCGGCGGGCGGGGCAATCGGCTTGTGTATCGTCAGCACGATGCGTCCCGGACGCGGCACATAGCGCGTACGCGGCATTATGCCGAACGAACCGTCGATGGTGACGGGCACAAGCGGCAGGTGGAATTCAAGCGCGAGCTGATATGCTCCTTTCTTGAACGGCCCCATCTTGCCGGTGAATGTGCGTGCCCCCTCGGGGAACACCACCAGCGACATGCCGTCGCGCAGACGCTTTTCCGCCGTTTCGATGGTGCGCCGGATAGCCGTCGGCGAACTGCGGTCCACGAATATGTGTCCGCATTTCTGGCACGTATATCCCACAAGCATGATTTTGCGCAGACTCTTTTTCATCATCCACTTGAAATTATGCCCGAGGTAGCCGTACACCGAGAAAATATCGTAGGCACCCTGATGGTTGGCTACAAATACGTAGGATGTGCGCTTGTCGATATTCTCCCTCCCTCTTACCGACACTTTCACGAGCGACAGGATGCAGAACACCTTGGCCCACACCATTGCCGGGTAATATCCCCACCAGGAGCCGTTGCCTATGGCCGTGCCGATGAGGATGACGATGCAGGTTAGCACTGTCAGCGAGAACAGCACCGGCACCGCGATAAGGAAGAAATATATATAATAAAGCGCGAGCATCTGACGTCGTGAGATTTACCGGATTAGTAGGCGAACATCGGGTAGTCCTTCATTGTGCCGTTGACTTTTTCGCGCACCGAAGCTATCACCTTGTCGTTTTCGGGGTTGGAGAGCACTGTGTCGATCATTTCGACGATTTCGCCCATGAGTTCCTCTTTGGCGCCGCGGGTAGTGATGGCTGCCGTGCCGAGACGGATACCCGAAGTCTGGAAGGGTGAGCGGCTGTCGAAGGGCACCATGTTCTTGTTGGCGGTGATGTCGGCGTCGACGAGCACTTTTTCAGCCACTTTACCGGTGAGTTCGGGGAACTTGGTGCGGAGGTCTACGAGCATGCAGTGGTTGTCGGTGCCGCCCGATATGATTTTGTATCCTTTGTCGACAAGGGCCTGCGCCATGACTGCGGCGTTTTTCTTGACCTGTGCCTGATATTCCTTGTATGAAGGCTGGAGAGCTTCGCCGAATGCCACAGCCTTTGCGGCTACGACATGTTCGAGCGGGCCGCCCTGCACGCCGGGGAATACGGCTGAGTCGATGAGCGACGACATCTTGCGGACTACGCCCTTCGGTGTGGTCTTGCCCCAGGGATTGTCGAAATCCTTGCCGAGCAGGATGATACCGCCGCGCGGGCCGCGGAGTGTCTTGTGGGTGGTCGAAGTGACGATATGTGCGTATTTTACGGGGTTGTCAAGCAGTCCGGCTGCGATAAGTCCGGCGGGGTGGGCCATGTCGATCATGAGTATGGCGCCGATTTCGTCGGCGAGACGGCGCATGCGGGCGTAGTCCCATTCGCGTGAGTAGGCGCTGGCGCCGCCCACGATGAGACGCGGACGCTCGCGGCGTGCCACTTCCTCCATCTGGTCGTAGTCGATGAGGCCGGTATCCTCTTTTACGTTATATTCCAATGCCTGGAACATCAGTCCCGAGAAGTTGACGGGGCTTCCGTGCGACAGGTGGCCGCCGTGTGCGAGGTTGAGGCCGAGGAACTTGTCGCCCGGACGGAGCACCGACATGAACACCGCCATGTTGGCCTGCGCGCCCGAGTGGGGCTGTACGTTGGCGTATTCGGCTCCGAATATCTCCTTGATGCGGTCGATTGCCAGCTGTTCCGCTTCATCTACCACCTGGCAGCCGCCGTAGTAACGATGGCCGGGATAACCTTCGGCATACTTGTTGGTAAGGCATGAGCCCATCGCCTGCATTACCTGGTCGCTGACGAAGTTTTCCGATGCGATGAGTTCGATTCCTTTCTTTTGACGGTCATGCTCGCGGGCGATGATGTCGAAAATAGCATTGTCTCTTTCCATAGATACTGTATATATTGGTAAAATTTATTTCTTCTTTTTGTCGGGTTATTTCTTTTTTACTGTCCAGCCGAAGCGGCCTATCTGCTCGCCCTGACGGTAGTAGTTGCCGTGGCTGTAGTTTATGAGTCCGGCATTGCCGAGGTTGAAGGCGCCGGTATCCGGGTCGATGAGGCTTTCGTCGGCTATTACATTGACTACCTCGGCTATGAACATGTCATGGCTGCCGAGAGGCATTATCGTCTTGACACGGCATTCGATGCTGAGCGGCGATTCCTCGATGTAGGGGCAGCTTACCGCCACGCCCTGCGCCGGGGTCAGCCCCGTCTCTTTCCATTTGTCGAAGTCGCGTCCCGATTTCACTCCCACCCAGTCGGTGGCGCGGGCGAGCGCCTCCGTGGTCAGGTTGATGGTGAACTGCATCGTTTCCTTTATCATCGGATAGCTGTGGCGCTCGGGGCGTACCGAGATATAGCACATGGCCGGATTGGTGCATATCGTGCCTGTCCACGCCACGGTGAGCATGTTGGAATGCTCGATGTCGCGCCCGCATGTCACGATGACGGCAGGCAGCGGGTAGATCATCGTTCCCGGTTTCCAGTTCTGTTTCTTTGCCATTATGGTAGTCTGAAAGTATAAACCGTATTAAGACTAAAAGATAATAAAGAGAAAAATATCAAATCAATCCGCACATAATCCGTACATAATCTGTGTCCGGATTGATTTATATTATGTCGGCCTTGGCGCCGGTGGTGGCGTGGTTGCAGTAGTGGCAGCGTATGGTGCGTGTCTCGGGGTCGACTACCTCAAATCGGGTTGCCATCGGCTCGTTGTTGGTGATGCACTTCGGGTTGGAGCAGCGCACTATTCCCACAACCGTCTGAGGCAGTACTACAGGCCGTTTCTCCACCACGTGGTAGTCGCGTATGATGTTGACCACCGCAGTCGGAGCAACGAGTGCGACGCGGTTGAGCACTTTCTCGGGGAAAGTGACGTCGGCAATCTTGATGATGCCTTTGGCGCCGAGTTTGTGGCTCATGAGGTTATTGCCGATGGTAAGCTGGTTGGAGAGATTCTCCACCCCCAATATCTTGACGCATTTGAACAGCTGGTCGGCCGGGATATGGTCTATCACGGTGCCGTTGCGCAGAGCCGCAACTGCGAGCGATGTCTTGTTGGTTGTCATTCTGATATGTTTTTTACCGTTAAAGATGATATTACGGATTGCCGCCGGTTATGCGTCGGGAGTTATCTGGAGCGCGTCGCAGATGAGAGCCTGGCGCATGTACAGGCCGTTGCGGGCCTGATTGAAATAGTATGCCTTCGGATTGTCGTCCACGTCGGGCGCAATCTCGTTGACACGGGGCAGCGGATGGAGTATGCGCAGATTGTCGCGCGAGTTGTCGAGCATAGAATTGCGCAGCGTGTACAGATCCTTCACCCGTTCATACTCGGCAAGGTCGGTGAAGCGCTCGCGCTGCACGCGTGTCATGTATATTATGTCGGATGAGTCGATTACCTCGGGCGAGAAGTCAGTGTGTATGCTGTAGTTTATGCCCTGTTCGTCGCAATATTTCAGATACTCCTTAGGCATCTGCAGCTCATCGCAGGCCACGAAACGGAACGTCGGGCTGAAATATTTCATCGCCATGATGAGGGAGTGGACGGTGCGTCCGTATTTGAGGTCGCCCACCAAAGTGATGGTAAGACCCTGCAGCGTTCCCTGAGTCTTGTAGATGGAGTAGAGGTCGAGCATCGTCTGCGACGGGTGCTGGTTGGCGCCGTCGCCCGCGTTGATTACAGGCACGTCGGTCACCTCGGCGGCATATCTTGCCGCGCCCTCAAGATAGTGGCGCATGATTATCAAATCGACATAGTTCGACACCATCTTTATCGTGTCCTTCAGGGTCTCGCCCTTTGACGACGAAGTAGTGTTGGCGTCGGCAAAACCGATGATACGGCCTCCGAGGCGGTTGACCGCCGTCTCGAAACTCAGTCGCGTACGTGTTGACGGTTCAAAAAAAAGCGTCCCCACAACTTTCCCGTCAAGGATTTTGTGATTGGGATGCTCTTCAAAATAGCGGGCCTGCTCCAGAAGATGGAGCATCTTCTCTTTGCTCAAGTCGGAGATAGATACCAAGCTGTGCTGATTCATTGCAGTGAGATATTTAGAGGGGAGTCCCAATCCGTGGAAAAACCGCGTCGGCATCCCCCGTGGCTGTTTGCCTGCAAAATTACAAAAATCCCCCCGCACTTACAACCCCCGCCACCAAAAAACCACACCTCCCCCAATCTTTTTTATTCACAGTTTGCTATACGCATGATTGATTGTGTCATGCTGTTTTAAATTATGTAATTTATGATTCAAGGTCGCTCAAGTCAAAATACATTAGTCGTGTGTCTTGATTTTCATCTTCGGAACTTAAAAAAGCAAAATCGTTTTTGAGATAAAATGGAATAGCATTTCGGTAAGCATCTACGGTCAGAAACCTACAACCTGATTTATTGTCAGTTATAAATAGCGTACTTACAAAATCTATAATAAAAGTTCCAATATGCTGTCCCTGAATGGACTTATCTATTCCTAATCGGCATAATTTGATTGCAGGATAGCTTTTTAATCTCTTTTCGTTGACAAATTTATGCTTTCTGAATCGATTGAAATCTGTATTTGACGGAAAATCCTTTATTGAAATTCTGTCATTAGCGACACTGAAATAAGCGACAACCCTGTTTGTGCTCTTGTGCTTGAGGATGTATGTCATGGCAAGCAATGTCTTTCGATATAAGGGCGCATCATTAACGATAAAGTCATTAATGTCCTCATCTCCACAATCGAATTGCTTGACATTTTCATTCAATCCGAGTTTTCGTATCTCATAATCAGCTAATATCTCCTCAGCTCGCATAGTAGATTATTTATTAACTAAAATGCTCATTGCTAATTTATAATTAGCCATTCGCCTACGCTTTTTTTCACATGATTCAACGCGAGTCGTGTTCATGTGTTCAATAAACCGACGGGCATCCTCACCTTCCAATACAGGTGTTTCTTTAATAGGTCGTGCCATAGTTTTATTCTCATTATCAAGTAGATTGCAAAATTACGATAAAATTCCGAGACTTTTGACTGTTTATAAGTATTTAAGTCAGATGCCTTTGTTTTTTATCGGAAAGACAAAGGTCGAGACATTATCAGTCGATATCCTCGAACTCGTCGGGAATATCGGCAAGTCTCTCGCTGATGTATTCGGGGTCGATATTCGCTTCGTCAAGCCAGGCGGCAAACATGTCGAAATTATCAAATCCGTAAAATGCTACAACCTCTTTTTTAGTCTGTTTGTCGATTTTGCTGATATTTTCAGCTATATCGCGCAGTCTGCAATATTCATATACGCCTCCGCAGTCCTCGATGGGTTGCATGTCGCATTTCCATTTTTTTAATTCCGCCACATCTTCGTCACGTTCCATGACTTCAAGCACACTGACGGTGAAAATCCAGTCATCGCCAAAGTCATAGACATATTCGAGTTTGTCGCCCTTTTTGGCGAGAAATGCCGTTACAGGCGTTTTATCCGCGTCATGCGTCCATTCTTCAAGTCCATACCCGTATTCGTCTTTTACAGGAATACCTATCTGTAAATCCGGGTGATATGCCCGGCGTTGGAATTGCCACAGATGGCAGTTCATAAGTCCTGTAGCGGCCTGAATGGCATAGTGGAGCTGCGAGAAATTGAAATCGGCCGGAATGACAAGTTCGCGCCACATAGGCGGCTTGCTGACATCCTTCATCTGCACCTTAATCCGAAGCGATTTTTTATCGGCATCAGCCATCGGAACCACCTTGTCGTTGATAGGCCGCAAAGTCAGGGAAGGCCTTGAATCCTCATCCTCATCTTCAAATTCGTATTCCTCGAAATCATCGTCAAAAGGATAATCCGACATATCAAGCATGGTTTTCTTTATCTTTTCCCTGTCAATGTCGCTTTTGAGAAAACTGTCATATTCTTCCGCACTGATACCCATCTCCGCCATAGTGGTCATAAGCATCAGCCTCATATCGCCTAATTTTTCATACATACTGTCAGTCAGCTCATTCTTTCCGTTTTTTACAGGTATAGGATTCTTATATGCCCGCGTTCTCTTTTTTGCCATCTCGTATATGTTTTTATTAATTGCGTATTTTATTTTGTCAGTAATATATTCAAGAGTTTACTGACTTTACAAAGATAATTATTCCCAACTATATAAAAGTATTTTGCCTCAAAAAAATCATCTTTTGGAGTTTTTATTTAGCGGTATAGAATTTTGAGATTGTAAATTTTGTATTTACCTGCCGTTAATCTCGCGAAAAATTATTAAATTCGCAATTAAGGCATTTATTCAAATTCTACGTAAAAATGATCCGGAAATGAATGGCTTTTTGAAAATATCAGGTGAATATACATCGTGGAATGTGTACCGCAAATCGGTGATAATCTGCGATGTTACAGAGATGTTCATAAGCCGTGCACTTCCGCGCGGGTCGCGCACCATCGACCAGATGCGGCAGGCAGCCCGTTCCTGCAAGCAGAATATCGTTGAAGGTGTCAGTGACGGCACCGTATCAACCGAAATGTGCATAAAACTTATCGGCGTAGCCCGCGGGTCGGTAATGGAACTGCGTGAGGACTATGCTGATTTTCTGCGGCAACATAAATGCGAGATATGGGGCAAAGATGATCCCCGTACTATCGCTACGCGAAATTACAGCCGGACTCACTATGATGCGCGTGAATATGTCGATAAATGCGAGGCTCGCTCCAACGAGACTGTCGCCAACATCATGCTCACTTTAATACGACAAATGGAGGCCATGTTAGCCAAAGTCCTGAAAGCACTTGAAGCGCAATTCCTTGAAAACGGTGGCCTCAAGGAGGCCATGAGCCGCGAGAGGCGTAAACGGCGCGGATACTGACAGTAGTGTGCGGGGTAGGTGATTTATGTATTTTATGTTACGTATGTATGAGACACATACATCACATAAAATACATACAATACATAAAACACATAAATTACATAAATCACATACTCTTATACATCACATAAATTTCAACATATATTATATACATCTTGTTTTTACAGCCTTGTCATGCGGGGGGCGAGGATGAAGTAGCCGAAGGAGATGCCTACGCCCCAGCGGTTGCCGGGGGAGGTCTGGTAGGTGCCGTAGGCTGTCAGGTTGCCGAAGGGGAGCTTGAGGGAGGCTGACAGTTCGGTGTAGAGCGAGGCGCGGGAGAACCAGCGGCCGTAGCATGCGGTGCCGTCAGCTGCCTGGTGTATCGGACGCATGGGGATGAAGCCGTGCATGGCGATGCGTGCCGTCAGGCGGTCGTTGAATTTGTAGACGGGTACGAGTCCGGCCGTAATGAATGAATTTGCACGCAATTTGGGATTGAACACGTTGTATGATGCCGGGGTGGGGTTGAATGAAGCGGCATTGACAATCGCGGCATTGTAGTCGCGGAGAAGGTGGTGGGTCGACATGATGATGTCGCTTTCAAGTCCGAGCGACCATTTTGACCCGAGACTGAAGTAATCCTGATATTTCACTTCGAGTTGCAGCCATTTGTCGTGGCCTTTCTCCGACGGGTTGACTGAACGCCGCATAGGGGCGCCCTGGGAGAAATGGTATCTTTCCCATATACCCTGGCCGAGCACGCCGATATATCGCCCTTCGAGGGGGAGGGTATTGTCATCGAGAGTGGAATATGTCCAGCGCGCCGATACCTGCCCCATGTCGCGTATTGTCTTGTTGCGGTCAGTATCCGAGTTGACGATACTCTCGTCGTTGTTGTAGAAACGGTCGTCGGTGTGTCCGTAGGCTATGCCTAAGGAAAATATGCTTTGTCTGCTTGTCGCACGTGAAAATTTAAGTCTGGTGAATGTCTCGAGGTTTGTGATGAACGCCGGCGCATCGGTCTGATAGAACAGCTTGTCGCTCTCGTAGAATTTCTGACGCCACACCACTGCTTCAAATCCGAGTGCCGAGACGTGGCGGCGACGGAGCATGAGCCGCGTGTCGAGCATTCCGGCCATATAGCTTTGGCCTATCCATCCGCTGACGGAGGCATTGACAGCCTTATGGTTGAGCGAGTTGTAGCCGAGCGACATGAACAGCATTGAGTTGGTCGATGATGTCACGAAACCGCCTATGCCTATGTCAATCGGATTTTTCACCGATGCGCGGAGCAATAACTTGAACCTGCCCGACTCCTTGTCATAGACAGCCTCAGGTTCAAGGTCATTGAGACGCGAGGTCGACACGGCCATCGTGTACGATTTAAGCGCCGACTGTATGCCGAACGTATCGGGATGCTCTGCCGTGAACAGATAGCTTATGTATTCGTTCTGCGACTTTGTGCCGCCGCTCACTTTTACAGAATCGAAATATGCACGCGGGGTGGCTTCCTTGAACCGGCGGCGCCGTTCCTCGACCTGCGCTGCCGGACGCCGTGCCACAACGCGTTTTTTTATTGAGTCGACCATTGCCAGACCGTGCTTGTAGCCGATGCTGTATATTTCGTCGGCCTTGTCAAAGTCGAGCAACGAGTATTTGTTGAGGTTGATGCGGAGCTTTATCCCGTCTTCTGCGGCCAGGTCATAGTTCTGCGGACGTATCACGAGCATATCCATCTGTTGCAGTACGTCGGGGAAATGCTTTATAGTGTCGGTGGAATGGATATCCACGCCGATGATGATGTCAGGATGGAAATCCTTTTTCATGATGTCGACGGGGAAATTGTTGAATATGCCGCCGTCGTAGAGCAGCGCGCCCTGATACGTGACCGGCTTGAACACTACCGGAAAACTCATTGACGACCTTACGGCATCGGTCAGCTGCCCGCTACTCCATATCTTCGCCTCCTTACGGGTCATGTCGGAAGCAACAGTGCGCAGCGGCACGAACAGTTTGTTGAAATCGCCGCCGCATTGCGCCGTGTAGCGTGCGAAGATAGCCATGAAATAGAAGTTCATAGGCATTGGCGATATGAGGCTTGACGGAAGGATGGGGCTGAGGCTCATAGAGCCGGGAGCCATGTTGAGATTGAGCATTGTCGGTTTCTGCTCGGGCTTGAAGAACTGGTAGCGGTAGCGCGGGTCGATGTTGCCCGTCGATGCCTCCATGAACATTTTCGACTTTACGAGTTCAAGCATCTCGGCCGGTGAATAGCCGGCGGCGTACAATCCGCCCACTATGGCGCCTATCGACGTGCCGGTGATGTAGTCGATAGGTATCTGGTTCTCTTCAAGTGCCTGAATCACACCTATCTCGGCGATGCCGCGGGCACCGCCTCCGCTCAGCACGAGTCCAACACGTTGCGACGACGGTGCGTCAGATGCGTCTACTGACAAAGCGGGCAACAGTAATGACAGCGCCAGCATGAATTTAAGCCGATTTCCCTTCATGATGAATAAATAAACAGTTGAGATGTCAAGTATTCCGACACGCGGTTTTAACCTATAACATTTGTAATCGGCTTAATGTTGAGCCGCCGCGGCGTTCAGTCGCGGAATTTTATCTGCCCGTCGGCATCGGCGTCGATAATGGCAAGCGACTGTATGTCGTAGCCTTCGCGGCGCAGCTGGTCGCCTCCGCCCTGAAATCCTTTCTCGATGATGAAACACATCGCTTCGAGATTGGCACCGGCCATGGTGCACAAATCGATGGCTCCGCGGGCGGCATTGCCGTAGGCGAGGAAATCGTCGACAAACACAACGTTGTCGTCGGCAGTCAGGAAATCCTCGGCGATGCATACCGTGTACCAGCGGTCCTTGGTGAAGGAGTGAACCTCGGTCACGTAGAAGTCGCTCATCGTTTTCGGCGTTTTCTTCTTGATGAAGACTACCGGAAGCTGCATGACATAGCCTAAAAGTATGGCCGGCGCGATACCGCTTGCCTCGATGGTGATGATCTTGTTGATGTTGCGGCCTTCGAGGCGGCGGGCAAACTCTTTGGCCACTTCCATCATCAGGTTGGGATCAAGCTGGTGGTTGAGGAAGCTGTCGACTTTGATTATGCCTCCGGGAAGGGCGCGGCCGTCCTGCAGGATGCGTTGGCGTAAAATTTCCATAGTTCAATGATTATAGTGACTGATTGATTATTCGCGGTAATATATGCGTTTGACGCGGGGAGATATCGAAGTCAGTATCTCGTAAGGGATTGTGGTGAGCGTGTCGGCGAGCATCTGCGGGGTGACGGTGTCGCCGAATATCTCCACGCGGTCGCCTACCGCGCACGGAGCGTCGGTCACGTCAATCATGCAGATGTCCATGCATATCGACCCTACCGTAGGGCAGCGGTGTCCGTTGACTATGAACGAAGCATTGCCGTAGCCGAGATGGCGGTCTATGCCGTCGGCATAACCGACCGGTACGGTGGCTATGACGGAGTCGCGGGTCAGAAGGCCGCGGCGGTTGTAGCCTACGGTATCACCCTTTTTCCAGTGCTTTATGGAGATGACGGTGGAGGTTAGGCGCGACACATTGCGCAGCTCGGCCATAGAGCCGTCATACATCGTGGGCACTCCGTAAAGCCCGATGCCGAGACGTACGAAATCATACTGGTATTCGGGGAAACGGACTATGCCGGTGGAGTTGAGTATGTGGCGCTTGATATGATAGGGGAGTGCGGCCGACAGCGCATCGTAGCAGCGCCCGAACACCGCGAACTGGTTGAGTGTATAATCATCCTCCGACGGGTCGTCGGCGCATGCCAGATGCGAGAATATCGTCTTGGCGTAGATGTGACGTGCTTCCGACAGCATCTTTGCCACACGCGGCATATCCTCCTCTAAGAAACCGAGTCGCCGCATTCCGGTGTCGACCTTAAGGTGTATAGGAAACCGTACATCGGTGTCGTATGCCTCGAAGTACGCTATAAGTTTTTCGAGAATGTCGAAGCTGTATACTTCCGGTTCGAGGTCATAGAGAAAGAGGGTGTGGAAATCGTATACACGCGGGTTGAGCACGATTACGGGCATCGTTATGCCGCATCGGCGCAGTTCTATCCCCTCGTCGACAACGGCTACCGCGATATAGGCCGCGCCCTGTTCCTGAAGTGTGCGGGCAAGCTCCACGGAGCCGGCTCCGTAGCCGTGGGCTTTCAGCATGCATATCACGCCGGTCTCCGGCTTTACTTTCGAGCGGAAGAAGTTGAAATTGTGTACCATCGCGTCGAGATTCACTTCCATGAGCGTTTCGTGCTGCTTGTCTTCGAGTATGGCCACAACCTTATCGACGCCGCATTCGGCTCCCGTATTGACTACTATGATTTCGTCATGGAAATCATTCTTAACGATGTTGTCGGGGCTGCACAGCCGTGTTGTATGGCATTTCTTTATGCCGTAGCGCTCTATGATGTGCCGGAGTTCGTCGGGGTATTTCTCGGCCGTCGTGCTGTCGACAATCATGGAGAGTGATACCTTTCCGCCGGCCTGGCGCCTGGCGAAATCGAGCGCCCCGCACAGTGATACGGGGTCCTCGCTGAGACGGTTGGCGATGATGCGGCAGTTGTTGACTCCGTCGACCACCTCGAGCCGCGTGACGGGGCGTCGGGGTGTGTCGGCGACGGTGATGTCGGTTCCTGTCACCTCGGCGAGTTTCCTGACATACGCGAGGCAATCGGTAAAATCGTTGCCTGCACCGGCATGTACGCCGACGAGACGTTTGTCGGGATAACGCTCGCGGAGCAGTTCTTCCTGGTCGGGGTCGTCGGCATTGTATATGACGGTACGGCAGTTGACAAACAGGGTTATTTTTTCTTCGATTTTGTCGCGGCGCCCGTCAAATCCGTCGTCATGTTCACCGGTTATCACCGTCAGGATGCCGATGTCCGGATGTATCATCTTTTCAAGTCTCGCCATCTCGTTTTTCATAGAGATTCCGGCTTCGACGATGGCGATGCCGGCCTCGGGGTCGAGCTGCCACAGCGACAGGGGGACGCCCACCTGCGAGTTGTATGACCGCGGACTGCGTGTCACTGTGCTCCCGGCTGATTCGGCGCAACTGTTGAACAGTTCCTTGACGGTTGTCTTTCCGATACTTCCGGTGATTGCCACAACGGTGCCTTTGAGTTTTGTGCGGCACAGGCTGCCGATGCGCTGAAGCGCTTCACAGGTATTGCCGACAGTGATGAAATTGATGCCGTCGGCGCTCCATTCGGGTGCGATACGGTCGACTATGAAATTGCGCACGCCTTTGTCAATCAGTTCTTTCACGTAGGCATGGCCGTCGTTGTTGGCGGTGCGCAAGGCTACGAACAGTGTTTTCTCCGGCGTGCTCAGCAGACGGCTGTCAATGAGCAGTTCCTCAATGATGCAGGGATATTGCGCTTGTTGACTGAAAAGCGCAGCTATATCGGATATATTTATTTTCATTACTTTAGAGATATAAATCGTTGAAACAATGCGTCGTCGGCACCTGCCAGTTCCTGCGCCATCGCGATGGTCTGCCCGCGGAACGTAGCTTCGGCCTGCGGCGACGCGTGGCGGTGCTCCATGCGCCGTGTCAGCCGGCCCCATTTGTCGGCGCGCGCAATGGTATCGGGAGTCATGAGCGACTGACGGAAAATATCGTAGACGTAGTCGGCTGCCGCAGGGGAAGGGTGCACCATATCCTCGGCATACCAGCGGTAGTCGCGCAGGTCGTCGACCAGAATTTCGTATGAAGGAAAGTAGCTCATACGATTGCCGGCGAGCCGATTGGCGGCAACTATGAGGGTGGATTTTGACAGACGGTCACGCTGCAGTCCGTAGCCGACATGCCGCACCGGGCTTACTGTAAATATTACTTTGAGCGCGGGGTTGAGGGTGAAAAGCCGGTCGAGCAAAGAGCGCCAGCGCGATATTATGTCGTCAACGCCGATACCTTCAACCGAGAAAAGGGATGCCGGCTGCTTGTGGCAGTTGGCTGCCACGTTCCCCGACGGGATATGACGGTGGACGATTGCCGAACCGAAGGTCACAATAAGCAGGTCGGCCGACAGCAGTCGGCGACGTGTCGTGTCGAGGCTCGAATTGAGCAGGCGAAGAGTGGCGTCGCGGTCGGGGAGCGAGAATCGCGAGTGGCGCCGCAGCGTGCGCCATGTGCCGTCGACCTCAAACAGTTCTTCGGCGGTGAAACGCCGGTCGTCGAGCGTGTCGGTGATGGTGTCGGCTATGCTTTCGGGATTGAACAGAATACCCGACGGATTTACTTCGGCGTCGAAAAGCTGACGGCGCAGGCGCATGCCTATCTCGTCGGTGAAGCATGAGCCCAACATTATCATTGACGTGGCGTGATTTATTTCCACGTCAAGCCGCGGCACTGATATTTCGGTACGCCATTTCATGACCAATCGCTTTATAGGTATACTTTTTCAGTAGTTGTTTCAGAACATATTGTAGTCGATGGAGAGCACTTGGAACTCCGTGCGGCGGTTTATCTGGTCGGCGGCTTCCTGATCGGCTTCCGGGAGTGTCTCGATGTATTTCTCATCGAGGACGGTTCCCTCGGGGAATTGAGGGTACTCTTTGGCGAGGCGCTTGGTGATGGTCTTGGGCCGTGACTCGCCGTAGCCGATATGCTGCAGGCGGTCCGGCGCTATTCCTACCGATATGAGGTAGTCGATTACCGACTTTGCGCGGCGTTCGGAGAGCGCGAGGTTGTATTCGTCGGAGCCTTTGCGGTCGGTGTGCGAGGCCATCTCGATGGTGATGTTGGGATTGTCGCGCATCACCTGTGCCATCTCGTCGAGAGCGGTTTTCGACTCGGGACGCAGCGACGCCTTGTCGAAATCGTAGAATATGTTGTCGATTACCACGGGCTTGTTGATTGACGCCAGTATGAAATCCACGCTGTATTCGGCGTCCTCCTCGGCAGTGTCGGATGTGAATTCCTGCTTGGCGTTGAGATAGCCTTTGGCGCCTGCAAGCATCACGTAGCTTACGCCGCGCGAGAGCGGGAAACGGAATGAACCGTCGTTGCGTGCAATCTCTTTCTGGTTGGAGCCGTCGTTGCCTACGATGCGTATCACGGCATTGGGCACAGGTTCGTCGTCGCGGTCGAGCACCCAGCCCGAAATCCATATCTGGAGTTCGGGCAACTCAAACGAGAATATGTGGTCGTAGCCGCGGGCGTCGTCGCGGTTTGACGACAGGAATCCGCGTTCGGCTCCCGGCTCGAAAGTGATGCCGAAATCGTCGGCGGGGGAGTTGACGGGGCGTCCCATGTTCTCGACCTTCCAGCCTCCTGATTTGGTAAGCTCGGCGCGGAATATGTCGAGACCGCCGTAGCCGGGATGGCCGTCGGAGGCGAAATACATGACGGAGTCGGTGCGCATGTAGGGGAACATCTCGTCGCCGGGGGTGTTAATCCATTTTCCGAGGTTTTCGAGCGAACCGACCTGGTCCTTGAGGTTGATGCGCCAGATGTCGCGGCCACCTTCGCCACCGGGCATATCGGAGGTGAAATAGAGGTAGTTGCCGTCGGGCGACACGGCGGGGTGGGCGTATACCGAGATGGTGTCGGCCGTGATTTCGAGTTTCTGCGGCGCGCTCCATTTGGCATCCGAGCGCGATGATGTGAATATCTCCACCGAAGTGGGGGCATTGGGTTCGCGACGGGCTCGGGTAAGATACATCAGCGAACCGTCGGGCGAGAATGATATGATGCCTTCGTCAAACTCGGTGTTAAGCTCACCCTCTACGGCTTCGGGACGGAGCCACTCGCCGCGTTCGTTTTTGCGCGACATCCAGATGTCGCCTTTCTTCATGCCGGTGATTTCAGATTTCTTGGTACCGTTGACATGCTCGTTGGTGGTGGTGAAGTAGAGTATGTCGGTCTCGCCCGGAGCGTACATCGGGGCATAGTCGGAACGGCGTGAATTGAACAGCTTGTGCTGGCGCACGACGTAGCGTGTGCGCTCGCCGCGGGTGGCGTTGGCCATCGTGGCGCCGTCGAGTCCGTTGCGTGCCGTCTTTGAATCGGGCACCATAGCGAGATATTCCTCGTATGCTTTTATGGCCTGCGGATATTTTCCTTCGGCATGGAGCGCCTCGGCAAGATAGAGTTGGGCGAGCGAGTCGGGGTATTTATAACGTATGGCGTTCTGGAATGCCGCGGCGGCACGTGCCGACTGGTTGAGCTCGCGATGGCACAGACCCATCTTCCATGCCACTTCGCCGCGGAGCGCGCGTTCGTCGGGCTTGGTGAGCTTGTTGTAGATTTTGCGGTAGGTCTTGGCAGCGTCGTTGTACTCGCCGCGGTAATATTGCTCGTTGGCGGTGGCGAGCTTGGGGCCTCCGCAACCTGCGAGCGCGGCGCATGCCACAATCGCGCAGACAATATATATCAGTCTTTTCATCTCGTTATAGTATCGGTAGTTGATGTATCAACTATATTAACGGCAAAGATAGCAAATTTATTTTTTACGGCACGCATATATTGCCGATTTGGCATTACCACAGATTGAAGCGGTAGCCGAGCGACACTTCCATATTGATGACCGAGGATAGGAGAGAGCGCTTATGGTCGCGCAGCATACCCAGACGTACGTTGCCTATCACGCCGGCAAACCAATGCTTGTTGTTCCATATCACCGAGAGCTCCCCGCGGTTCATTGCCGAAAATGTAGTCTTTTTGTGGGTGGTGTCTTCGTAATATCCGTCGGAAAGCCCTGCCATCAGGGTGCATGATACTCCCATGAGCCAGTGCCGTGCAAAGACCCAGTTGAATCCATAGCCGCCCGACAGGATATAGTTGCGGGCATTCACGCTGTAACTGTTGTCGGGCAGGTCAGGGGGAAGTGCGGAGCTGATGTCGTCGGGGAGGTTGTTGAAGTCGAAGTTGTATTTCACCCGGTTGAAGGAGAAGCCGGCAAAGAATGAGCCGCCTGAGCGTTTCTGTATGCGGGAGAAATTGAATGCAGCCGCGTGGGAGTAGCGCCGGTGGGTGAAGAAGTAGGCGAGGTCAAATCCCCATGAGGTGTTGTCGATGCCTTTATATTCTATGTCGGGGTGAAAAGTGTCTTTGCCGGGCTGCCGGAGTGTCGAGATGTGTGTGCCCACATCGTTCTGCAGGAAATAGAGGTTGGCCGAGAACAGCATGCAGTTGAATCCGAAATTCCACCGGCGCCGCGCTTCCTCATGCCCGTTGAAGTATTTCGACACGTTCATGTCATATCCGAGCGACACGGCCATGTAGGTAAGGTAGAGACCGACCGATGTAGAGGGATTGGATATCATCGACATCTCGGTGTCGTTCTCGAAATGCAGGTTGTAGTAGTCGGTCCACGACTCGGTGCGCAGCTTGACGTTCCATTTATACCCCGTGCCATCGACGTATGTAGTGTCATAACCGTTGAAGAACTTGTCGCCCCACCGGTAGGTGTTGACGCAGAAACGCGGAAACCGTCCCATCGCCGCGATGGAGTCGAGGTCAAAACTTATCGCCTTGACCGAAAAGGTGCATATTAGGGCTAATATCAAACTCAGTGTCCTGGCTCTCACGTCTTTCTTGTTTTTGCGGTTATGGTGTCGGTATATGCCGGCGGCAAATTACTGACGAATGACTATGCAAAAATAGTATAAAAACTTCTATTTTTTGTAGACTGAGGGCATCTATTTATAGTCCTGCCGGCGGAAGCATGACGTGCCGGGCACACGCGGGCATGTCAGTCCGGCGGCAGCATCGGTGATATTTTTCGGGGTGAAAATGAGAAATTAGTTGCATATTGGGCAAAAATGTGTGCAATTATTTGTTTGTACGGTCATTTTTGAATAAATTTGCGAAATTCTGATAAAAAACTATGTTGAATAACATGTTTTTGTTTCTGTTATCGGACTAAAATTGTAATTAATAAAAACAACATCAATATGCCTACACCGTTAAGAAGCGCGACAAGCACATCGGGCCGCCGAATGGCAGGAGCTCGTGCCCTATGGCGCGCAAATGGTATGAAAGAGGAGCAGATCGGCAAGCCGATTATCGCTATCGTAAATTCGTTCACACAGTTTGTCCCCGGACATACGCACCTGCATGAAATCGGTCAGGTGGTAAAAGAGGAGATTGAGAAGCTCGGCTGTTTCGCCGCCGAATTCAATACCATCGCCATCGACGACGGTATCGCCATGGGGCATGACGGTATGCTTTACTCGCTGCCGTCGCGCGACCTTATCGCCGACTCGGTGGAGTATATGGTCAACGCCCACAAGGCTGACGCTATGGTGTGCATATCTAACTGCGACAAGGTGACTCCCGGCATGCTGATGGCTGCGATGCGGCTCAATATCCCCGCGATATTCGTGAGCGGCGGCCCGATGGAGGCGGGACGTCTCGGCGACCGCGCCCTCGATCTTATCGACATCATGATTGACTCGGCCGACACTTCGGTCGACGATGCAACGGTGGCCGAACTCGAGCGCCGCGGATGCCCCACATGCGGCTCGTGCTCGGGCATGTTCACCGCCAACTCGATGAACTCGCTCAACGAGGCCATCGGTCTGGCGCTCCCGGGCAACGGTACCGTAGTTGCCACGCATATCAACCGCAAGGAGCTGTTCAAGAAGGCCGCGAAAAAGATAGTCGAGAATACCTACGCGTTCTACGAGAAGGACGACACGTCGGTGCTCCCGCGTTCGATAGCATCGCGTCAGGCTATCCTCAATGCCATGACCCTTGACATCGCAATGGGCGGCTCGACTAACACCGTGCTCCACCTGCTTGCCGTGGCCAACGAGGCCGGCGCCGACTTCAAGATGGACGACATTGACGCCCTTTCGCGCAAGACGCCCGTGCTGTGCAAGGTGGCGCCCAACTCCCACTACCATATACAGGATGTGAACCGCGCAGGCGGCATCCTGTCAATCATGAAGCAGCTTGCCGACGCAGGCTTAGTTGATACCTCGGTCAAACGTGTCGACGGGCTTACACTCGGCGAGGCCATCGACCGCTATGCCATCGAAGGGAAGCATTTCGACGATGCCGCCGACGAACTCTGGCGCTCGGCTCCCGGCGAGACCAAAAATCTCGTGCTCGGCTCGCAGATGTCATACTACTCGAGTCTTGACAGCGACCGCGCCAACGGCTGCATACGCGATGTGGAGCATGCCTACGTGAAAGACGGCGGACTGGCGGTGCTCAAAGGGAACATCGCGCTCGACGGCTGTGTTGTCAAGACGGCCGGAGTCGACGAGAGCATATTCCGTTTCCGCGGCCCGGCCAAGGTGTTCCGTTCGCAGGACGAAGCCGTGGAAGGAATCCTCGGCGACAAGGTAGTGGCGGCCGACGTAGTGGTAATCACCTACGAAGGCCCCAAGGGAGGCCCCGGCATGCAGGAGATGCTCTATCCCACGAGCTACATCAAGGCGAAGCACCTGGGCAAAGAGTGCGCCCTCATCACCGACGGACGATTCTCCGGCGGTACCTCCGGACTCTCCATCGGCCACATATCGCCCGAGGCGGCGGCCGGCGGCAATATCGGTCTGGTGCGCGACGGTGATTTCATCGAGATAGACATCCCCGCACGTACGATCCGTGTGGATATTTCCGACGAGGAGCTTGCGGCACGCCGTGTGGCCGAGGAAGCATTCGGCAGCGACGCCTTCACTCCGCGCGGACGCGACAGGGTAGTGTCGAAAGCGCTCCGCAACTATGCGGCCGCTGTCACCTCGGCCGACAAGGGTGGAGTAAGACAGTAATCAACCACTCGCCGACACACAGATATAATTAAGGTAAAAAAGATATTATATATATGAGCAACAAGATTAACGGAGCAGAAGCACTTATCAAATCCCTCATCTGCGAGGGAGTGGATACGGTGTTCGGGTATCCCGGCGGAGCAATCATACCGGTCTACGACAAGCTCTATGACTACACTTCGCAACTGAAGCATATACTGGTACGCCACGAGCAGGGTGCCACCCACGCCGCGCAGGGCTATGCGCGGGCCACGGGCAAGACGGGTGTCGTAATCGTCACTTCGGGCCCGGCCGCAACCAACGTGATCACCGGCCTGTCGGACGCACTGATGGACTCGACGCCGCTCGTTGTCATCACCGGACAGGTGGCCTCGTCGCTGTTGGGCAGCGACGCGTTTCAGGAGACCGACGTGGTCGGCATCGTGCATCCCGTGACGAAATGGGCGGTGCAGATACGCCGCGCCGAGGACATACCCGCCGCGGTGGCGCGCGCGTTCTATATCGCCAACAACGGCCGTCCCGGCCCCGTGGTGCTCGATATAGCCAAGGACGCGCAGGTGGGCATGCTGGAGTGGGCGCACCAGACGTGCGACTACATACGCTCATATATTCCCGTGCCTGAAATCAATTCGGCCGACATCTCCGAGGCCGCGCGTCTGCTCAACCATGCGGAGCGCCCGATGATAATATCGGGTCACGGCGTGATGATAGCCGGTGCCGAAAAGGAGCTGCAGACGCTTGCCGAGAAAGCCGACATACCTGTGGCCGCCACGTTGCTCGGCCTGTCGACAATGCCGTCGGACCACCCGCTTTATAAAGGAATGCTCGGCATGCACGGCAATATCGGTCCCAACTACAATACCAACCGCGCCGATGTGATACTGGCTATAGGCATGCGTTTCGACGACCGCGTGACGGGACGTCTCGACCGCTACGCCCCGCAGGCCAAGATAATACATATCGACATCGACTCGTCGGAGTTCAACAAGAATGTCAAGGCTGCGCTCACCATACATGCCGACGCGCGTCAGGCCCTTGAGGCGCTTCTTCCCAAAATCAACCGTGCGCGCCACGCCGAGTGGCTCGACTCATTCACGCCCTGCGAGGAAGTCGAGACGGAGAAGGTAATCAATCCCGAAGTGCATCCCGGAGATGGCATGATGAAGATGGGCGAGGTGGTCGACCGCGTAAGCCGCGCGTTCCACGACCGTGCCATCGGCGTGACCGACGTGGGGCAGAACCAGATGTTCGGCTCGCGCTATTTCCGCTTCACCGAGCCGCGTTCGCTCCTCACATCGGGCGGCCTGGGCACGATGGGCTTCGGTCTTCCGGCAGCCATAGGCGCCAAGATGGGATGCCCTGACCGTCAGGTAGTGCTCTTTGTGGGTGACGGGGGTTTCCAAATGACGATACAGGAGCTCGGTACGATACTCGAATATGGAACGGCAGTGAAAATCGTGCTGCTCAACAACAACTTCCTCGGCAACGTGCGCCAGTGGCAGCAGCTGTTCTACAACGGCCGCTTCTCGCAGACCCCGATGGTCAACCCCGACTTCGTGGCCATTTGCGCAGCCTACGGTATAAAAGGGGAGAACGTCACCGAGCGCCGGGAGCTTGACGCCGCCATCGACCGCATGGTCAGAAGCGAGCATGCCTATCTGCTCAATGTCAATATCGACCCAACCGACATGATATTCCCGATGATACCGCTCGGCGCCGCCGTTGATGAGATGATGATAAACGAAAACGAGATGTTTAAGTTGTAAATGCAAGAAGTCATGGACAAACAGTTATTTACCATTTCGGTATTTTCCGAAAACAATGTCGGCGTGCTCAATCAGGTGACCATCATCTTCACCCGCCGCTGTATCAACCTCGAAAGCATCTCGGCCAGCCCGACATCTATACCGGGCGTGCACAAGCTGACATTCACCGCCTACGGCGACCGCCGGCAGATGGAAAAGGTAGTGCAGCAGATCGAGAAACGCATAGACGTAATCAAAGCATTTCTCCACACCGACGACGAAATAGTGTACCAGGAGGTGGCGCTATACAAGGTGCCTACCGACAAGCTGCTGATTGAGAGCAATCTGGAGAATATCATACGCCATCACGGCGCCCGCATACTTGATATAACCCCCGAATATACAATCCTTGAAAAGACCGGCCACAACGATGAGACCGAAGCCTTGTTCGAGGAGCTCAAGCGCTACGACATACGCCAGTTTGTGCGTTCGGGGCGTGTAACGGTGACGAAGTCGCCCATCGAGCATGTGTCGAATTATATCGAGCAGCAGGCACGTCTCCATCCCGACAAATTTCCCGCCGAGTGATTGCTCATTTAACGATATATCCAAAATTTAATTAAATTTGTTGTATATTTGGCATTGATTACCGCATGCCGATTATACAACAAATAATTTTGAACAGTTACTTATTAAATGGACAATAACCTGACGGAATATAAAGTAGACTATTTTTTGAGTGCTGCGGAGTGCAACGCGCAGCAGGAAATCTCTCTGCCGCTTCTCGCACAGCGGCTTATCGACATATCCACCGCCCATGCGTCGGCACTGGGGGTAGGGTACGAGCATCTGCTTAAGGATAATAACGCATGGGTCCTGTCAAGGCTGAGTATCGAACTGTCGCGGTTTCCCTCCATCAACAAGCCATACAGTCTCATCACCTGGGTCGAGGATCTCAACCGCCATTTTTCGGAGCGCATCGTGGAGCTGCGCGATGACAGCGGCGATGTAATAGGCTACGGACGTCTCACATGGGTGGCGATAAATATTGTCACGCGCCGTCCGGCCGACCTTTCGCCGTTGCTCGACAAGATTACTCCGAGCGAGCGCAAATGCCCTATCGAGCGTCATCCGCGTCTGGGGCCGCTCGGCATACCCGACCATGTGACGATGTATAAGTTCCAGTACTCCGATATAGATTTCAACCGTCATGTCAACTCCACGCGCTACATACAGTTTATTCTCGACCGATGGGGTGTGAACCACTACGACCTCAACCGTGTGAGCCGTTTCGACATATCATATCACAGCGAGGCACATTTTGAAGATGTTGTCGAGGTACGCTGTAAAGGCGACGAGGAGACACAGGATGTCGAGATTGCTCGCGACGGAGTAGTGTGCACCCGTGCCCGTATCAAGTTCTGCCCGCGCAGTCTTCCTATAATTCCCGCTACACGCTGACGTCGCGACAGCAAAAGATTTCAGCCATGACGTTATATCTGCGAGCTACTGTTATAGTCACTGCGGCGATGCTGCTCTCGGCAGCTATCGATTGCGCGGCGCAGATTGTATATGATGAGGGCGGGGTGCCGGATGTGGTCATTCTCGACGAGGATTTCGACGGGTGCACCGCGGGGTCGATGGACAATATATTATATGGCGGAGATATCGGCGACGTAACGGCCTCTGCCGGCTGGAATGCGTCGGCCATCGGGATGTGCGCCGGCAATTTCGTGTTCGCGCCGTCACTCAGCCCGGTCACACTTACGACACCTCCGGTCAAGGTCAGTCAGAATGCTCCTCTTGCCGTATCGCTGACGATGGCCGAGTATAATAATGAACGTTATTACTCAGGCGCGGCGGTGAGTGTATCGTTGCTTGCCTCCGACGGGTCGGTCGCCGGCATGCGCACCGCAACGCTCACGGAGGCCGGATATGACGTCTGCGATATAAGTTTTGACGCTCCAATGCCTTCTCCCACGGTCAGGGTAATGATAAACTATGATAACGGACGGTCGAACCGCAAGCTGTTTCTCGACCGCATTACATTGCGGCAAGCGGGCGACGCGTCGGTCGGCAACGTGACATACGAAAGGCCGGGAGCATGGGTATCAGCACCCGGCGAGATAACGGTCAGCGGAACGCGGGCAAAATTGTTTTCGGTTGACGGGCGCTGCCTTTATGATGGCGCGTCGGCAATATTGCAGGTCAAATGCCGGCCGGTAATCGCGGTTGTCGACGGCGTAGCGGTAAAGCTGATGCCCTGAAGTGCCGCAATTAGGTAGCTATATAGCTATTATAGCTGCTGTGGCTACAATTTAAAGAAAAATTTAAAATATTTATCGCAAATTGCAAGTTATTTCGCAAAATTTGTGTATATTTGCAATCAGTAAAATAAAAGGTACAATATTTAAGAACCAATAATAATTGCTTTAATCATGGCAAAAATGAATTTTGGAGGCGTGGAAGAAACAGTCGTTGTACGCGACGAATTCCCCCTCGAGAAAGCACGCGAAGTGCTCAAGAATGAAACAATCGCAGTGATAGGTTATGGCGTGCAGGGCCCCGGCCAGAGCATGAACCTCCGTGACAACGGATTCAACGTCATCGTTGGCCAGCGCGCAGGCAAGACTTTCGATAAGGCTGTAGCCGACGGATGGGTGCCCGGCGAGACTCTTTTCTCAATCGAGGAAGCTGCCGAGCGTGCCACCATCGTGATGTGCCTTCTCTCCGATGCAGCCGTAATGTCGGTATGGCCTACACTTAAAAAATATCTTACCAAAGGCAAAGCCCTCTACTTCTCGCACGGTTTCGCCATCACCTGGAGCGACCGTACGGGCGTGGTTCCTCCCGCCGACATCGACGTGATTATGGTTGCCCCCAAAGGCTCGGGCACATCGCTCCGCACCATGTTCCTCGAAGGCCGCGGCCTGAACTCGTCGTACGCTATCTATCAGGACTACACCGGCCGCGCCGTGGAGCGCACCATCGCGCTCGGCATCGGTATCGGTTCGGGCTACCTGTTCGAGACCACATTCCAGCGCGAGGCTACTTCCGACCTCACCGGCGAACGCGGTTCGCTCATGGGCGCAATCCAGGGTCTGCTGCTCGCTCAGTATGAAGTGCTCCGCGAAAACGGCCACACCCCCTCCGAGGCTTTCAACGAGACAGTAGAGGAACTTACACAGTCGCTCATGCCCCTCTTCGCAAAGAACGGTATGGACTGGATGTATGCCAACTGCTCTACCACCGCGCAGCGCGGCGCATTGGACTGGATGGGCCCGTTCCACGATGCCATCAAGCCTGTGGTCGAGAAGCTCTACAACAGCGTGAAGACCGGCAACGAGGCGCAGATTTCAATCGATGCCAATTCCAAGCCCGACTATCGCGACGGTCTTGAAAAAGAACTCAAGGCACTCCGTGAAAGCGAAATGTGGCAGACAGCTGTGACCGTACGCAAACTCCGCCCGGAGAACAACTGATAAAGTTACGGAACTGCCCGGCGAACGGCGAACAGTTCCGGGCAATAAAGACAATCAAGCCCGAGGGGAGTCAGATGTGATATCAACCGCCTCGGGCTTGATAGTTTTTACATACAATACATACATTACATATAATACATACATTACATACAATACATCCCGGTAAGTAAATTACATTAACTAAAGATTATATCATTATGAATTTGAAGAAATTTTTCTCACTGTTTGTGATTGCTTTGACAATGAGTGTGTTTGCAGCATCATGTTCCGATGATGACGATGACGATTTCAAAGGCGGCGACGTCAAGGAGCTTATCGGCAACTGGAAATGTGTGGACTGCGACGTTGAGTCGTTCAGCTTCACAGGCACAGACCTGCCGGAGTCGGTAAAGGATATGATTGCCACCCAACTTGAGACCGATATGATCGGCTCCGTGACAACTATCAACGAGAACAATGTGTCACTCGAGGGCAATGTGCTCATATTCAAAAGTTCCAACATAAAATGGACAATAAAGGAACTGACAGCCCGGAACATGGAAGTAGTCTATGACGTCAACCAGTCATACGGCGGCATAGGCATGAAAATGACAGTGGAAGCTGAATTCAACAAAATCGACTGACGGCCTACAGTAGGGGTAGGGGCGGGGGCGTCTCGCCCCCGTGGTAACTTTGAGTGCATAAAATAATACAACGGGGGCGAGACGCCCCCGCCCCACTCGAGTGTGTTGCAACGAAATTTCGGCTGACAAAGTAGGGACGCACGGTCTGTGCGTCCGGTAATACGTTGATAATCAATATTCGTTTCCCGGACGCACAGACCGTGCGTCCCTAATGATAAAGGCGCCCGTTAGGTCGCCGTCACCGTGTATCAGCCTACCGGGCACACCTTCGCTATGCTTCGGTGTACCCGGTTATTGCTAAATCGGTATCCTGTCGGATACCCGCCGATATTGACGCTCTTAATTAAACAGCACAGACCGTGCGTCCCTACGATTTTCAGCAAATTTTGACCGCTGAATATAGTTTTGCAACATCTCCGACAGGTGACAACGATAATTACAGCAAGCCCGCGACGAGCCGGATTCGGTATCTGCCGTCGCGGGCTTGCTGCATGCTCTGTGTTCGGGTCGGGGTGCTTTTTTATTTGTGTATGTGGATTATAATTTGTAATTTTGGCGCGCAGACCGTTTTTCGCAGAAGCCCGGTCATGGGCAATGCGGGAGGGTAGGCAGCACGCCGGCAGGTCAGTGGCTTGCCGGAAATTGCGGGTCGTCAGACTCCGCAATGACATAATTGGAAAGCGTTTACTCGACGCTCTTTCTTGACGCCTTGAAACTTCGCAACTTTCAGTCACTGTCAGGATTGCAGCAAACGGTAGATGCCTTGTGGATATGAAATATTGCCCGTGGTATGCGCGTGAGCGCATGCCGTCGGCACGTTTATTCATATTCTGCGTGAGGCTTCTGCAAGTTTGCTCGTTCTACAGTGATGGGCAATGCGAAGGCCTCAAGGCGTGGAACGGGCGACACTGTGGCTCTCACGCTTTTTCTTTATAAACCAATCAATCAGCAATGCCGGCGAAGAGAGTCAGCCGGTGCCGACCTTAGCCATGGCCTACATCATCACACGCGAAAACACGCCCGAACTCTCATCATCGGAAATCAACGATACCATAATCGGACTCGACGTATCAAAATCGGTCGGGGAGCATCGGCGTATATACACCTGTGGAATATTACTACCAACAATAACATTTTTATCAACCAACAAATTTTTTGCACTACAATGAAAAAAGTATTACTAATGATGCTTGGGGTGCTTATAGCGCTCCCGGGACTGTCACAAATCTTTACCTACGAGTATGAGGGACAGACGCTGAAATATGCCGTCGTTAACAAGGATGCCAAAACCTGCATGACAATGTCGGGACGTTATTCCGGTGGTGTCGCAACGCCGGGTAATGCCGTATCGGGTAGAGTCGTAATTCCTTCTGTAGTTTCTGACGGTACTGACGAATACACGGTTACCCATATCGGAACAAACGGATTTCCCGCCAATCCCGGTCTTACAGAAATTGTATTTCCTGAAACGCTCACTAATATAGGAGATTATGCATTTCAGGACTGTAGTGGATTAACCAGTGTTTTTATTCCCGCTTCAGTAACGGATTTTGGCAGATATCCGTTTCAACGTTGCACAGGTCTTATAAAATCGTTTTATCCGAATACATTGCAGAGTAATCCTTTTTCCAATGGTCTTTGTATAAGGTATAATCCTGAGGATATTCTTTTTGAAGACGGATGGATTTATAACAATGATAAAACGGCAATCGTATGCGCCCCGCTGACCCTGGAGGGAGAATATACAATTCCTGACGGTATCGATACTGTCAAGGGAGGTGCATTTGCGGGTTGCAGTGGCCTGACCTCGATAGATTTAGGTAATGTAGCCACTATCGGGAATTATGCATTTGAGAGTTGTAGTGGCCTGACTTCGATAGATTTAGGTAATGTAACCACTATCGGGGATAATGCATTTAAGGATTGTAGCGGTTTGACTTCGATAGATTTAGGTAATGTAACCACTATCGGGAATTATGTATTTTGGGGTTGTAGCGGTTTGACTTCGATAGATTTAGGTAATGTAACCACTATCGGGGATAATGCATTTGGGTGTTGCAGTGGCCTGACCTCGATAGATTTTGGTAATGTAACCACTATCGGGAATTATGCATTTGGGGGTTGCAGTGGCCTGACTTCAGTGATATTACCCCCGTCAGTTGAGTCTATCGACGGCTCCGCATTTCATGATTGTACCGGATTGGTAAAATCAGCTTATCCTAATAATCTTGGTAATCCATTTAAACACGGACAGACCGTAGCATATAATCCTGAAGGGGTTATTTTTGAGAATGGGTGGATTTTCGGGCCTGAGCACGCTTCAATATTATTTGTTCCTCTCACTTTTGAAGGAGAATATAATGTTCCTGCAGGTGTGACTGCTATCGGTGCCTGCGCATTCTCTTCCTGTAGCGGTTTGACATCGGTGATAATACCGCCAACAGTTGAGTCTATCGGCGGCTCCGCATTCGAGGGTTGTAGCGGTTTGACATCGGTGATAATACCGCCAACAGTTGAGTCTATCGGCGGCTCCGCATTCGAGGGTTGTAGCGGTTTGACATCGGTGATAATACCGCCAACAGTTAAGTCAATAGGCAGTAAAGCATTTTATAATTGCACCGGATTGGTAAAATCGGCTTATCCTGAAAACTTTGACAACCCATTTCATGAATTTTTTGATTCTTTCGGATTGGGGGTAGCATATACTCCTGAAGGTGCTATCGTAGAGGACGGGTGGATTTTCGGACCCGAACACGCTTCAATACTGTTCGCTCCTTACTCTCTCGAAGGTGAATATACCATACCGTCATCAGTCAACTCGATAGGCAAGGAAGCTTTCCGTAAGTGTGGAATGTTGACATCAGTAGAAATTCCTGCATCAGTCATGACTGTGGGAGAGAGCGCTTTTCGTGCATGCAGCTCTCTTGCGAATTTCAAGATAGCCGACGGTGATACCACAATCGAATTCAAAAGTGATGCTCTTTTCGATACTCCCGTCAACAACCTGTATGCAGGGCGTAACTGGACGTATGAAGGTCACGCCTATGAGGAGGGATACTTTAATCGCCAAGTTGCTCTAGCACCAAGTATTTCATCTGTGACGATAGGCAATCAGGTGACATCGCTATGTGATTATGCGTTTGCCAATTGCAAATCATTGGAAGACGTTATAATTCCACCGTCAGTTACTTCCATAGGCGAAGGGACGTTCGATAAGTGTAATATTATAAAAGGTGCATATCCTAAAAAAAATTTCTTTTTTAACTTTGCCCGATTAACTGTAGGATATGACCCTACGGATGCGGTAGTGGAAAATGGCTTTGTGTATAATACGAAAAAAGATATTCTCTACTATGCGCCCTTGCGCATAGAGGGTGAGTTCAAGGTACCGGAAACAGTCAATAAGATAGGCGCAGGAGCATTCGGATTATGTGAAGATATGACTTCTGTTGTACTCCCCTCATCACTTGCTTCTATCGGTAAAATGGCCTTCTGTTATTGTAATGCCCTGACTTCGGTAGAGTTTCCGTCGTCACTTACATACATCGGGGAAAATGCTTTTGACGGATGTGAAAACCTGAAGGAAGTTCTGTCTCACTCAGAGATTCCTCCGGTGATGGACAATACTTCTTTCTCAGGATTGTATGACACTGCCATGCTTTCAGTGCCCGATGCTTCCGTCAGCAGATATATTGATACAAACTGGTCGCTCTTCAAGAATCTGCGCCTTAACGACTCGTCGGCGGAGATCAAGACCTATTCGGATGGCGTGCTCGCTTACCGCCTGATACCTGATTCCGATCCCGATGCCGCCGAACCTCATAACACGGCTGTAGTGATCAGCGGCGATTACTCCTCGCTGACCGAAGTGGCCATCCCCGAACGTTTTACCGACACAAGCGATGAAGCCAATACCGACAAGCCTCAACGCTATTACGTCACCGGCATCGGATATGGTGCTTTCCGCAATTGCAGCAATCTTGAGACAATCACGTTCAACCGCCGAAGCACGCTGGAGCATATCGGCGAATACGCATTCGCGTCTACAGGTTTCATCTATATCAAGCTTCCCGCCACGGTAGAGACTATCGGTGAAAATGCTTTTGAAGCTTCGTCAATCACAAAAATAAGTGTGCCTGAAAAGGTGACCGCGATAGCTGACCAGACATTCTATAATTGCACATCACTCACAGAAGTGTCATTGCCCGCCGGCCTTCTGACAATCGGCAAGTCGGCATTCCGTAATTCGGCAATTAAGGATATCGTGGTGCCCGACGCGGTTTCTACGATCGGTGACTATGCATTCTACGATTGCTCGAACCTTGCGTCGGCCTATATCGCTCCGTCAGTCCGCACGATCGGTGACTATGCATTCTACAACTCCATAACGTCAGGCATGACACTGAATGAAGGGCTTGTAGCTGTCGGGGAGCAGGCGTTCGCAGCTTACACCAACCGCAATCTTCCATCGATTTATATGCCCTCTACGCTCAAGAGCGTAGGCAGCGGTGCGTTCCTTAACCGTACTGTCGCCAAGGTGAATATTTCGGATGTAGCGGCATGGTGCGGCATAGATTTTGCTGATGTTGATGCCAATCCGTTGAAATCAAGCACGGAGAAACTGTTTGTCAACGACGAGCAGGTCAAATCGCTTGTCATCCCGGCCGGCACTCCCGAAATACGGCCTTATGCGTTCTACAACTGCACGACTCTTGAATCGGTTGAACCGGACGAAGAGCTTTTGAGTATAGGAACGCAAGCATTTTTCGACTGCACAGGTATCAAGGAACTAACTATACCGTGCAACGTGGCAGAAATCGGTAGCCGAGCATTCTCTACTACCAATTCCTACAACAACAAGCTGACTGCACTTACTTTCGTTGACGGCACTTCACCCATAGAAATTGCTGACGACGCGTTTAGAGCTCCGCAGTCGCTTGTATGGGGGCGCCCGATGGAGTGCATGAATCTTGCAACAGGCTCACTCCGTAACCTGACAATAGGCAATGTGGCCGGAGAGATTCCCGATGCCATGTTCAAGGGTGCTTCCTATCTGAATACATTGACTTTGGGCAGCTCTATCACCGCTATCGGCAACGAGGCTTTCAGAAACTGCTCGCTCAGCGAAGTAGTGCTCCCGCCGTCGGTCGAGACAATCGGTGACTATGCTTTTGCAGGCAACACCAATCTTGCCCTCATCACCATGGGCCACAAGGTGGCTTCAATCGGCGACAATGCGTTCAACGGCTGCAAGGCGTCGACCGTAAGTATCACCGCGCAGACTCCTCCCGCCGCTCCCAACACCGCTTTCAGCAACTATTCGGGAAGTCTCTACGTGCAGGGTGAGGATGCCGCCGACGCGTATTACGATGCCTATACCTGCTGGGACCGTTTCGACTCCCATATCATGATCGAGGCCGAGGAGCTGCGCGTAGAGGGCGAGACGACTCTCAACGGCAAGCCCGGCGACAGCTATCAGCTCACAGCTACCCTCTATCCCGAGAATGTGACGCTGCCCTATATTTTCTGGCGCTCGACCAACCCGGATGTCGCTACTGTCACTCCCGACGGTGTGGTGACTCTCCACGTCGACCTCAAGCAGTATATGGCTCTCGCTGCAAATGACTCCGAGGTGGCTACCTGCAAGATTATCGCCGAGTCGCTGTATGCCGACGGTCCCGTGGCTGAAGTGACTGTCAACAATGACAATTCGTCGGTCGATATCATCGTGGGCGGTGGCTCGGATGACAACAACGGCAACATCGATTACAACGCCCCCGTCGAGGTATATAACCTGCAGGGCATGAAGATATCCGACACGATTGAAAATCTTAACCACGGTGTCTACATCGTCCGTCAGGGCCGCGCTGTGGAGAAGATCGCAGTGAAGTAAGGTTGACGAACACCCTCCTACATCACAAATGGTGTTGCAAAACTCGATTTTAGCTGACCGCGGTTGATTATCGCCTTTGGCGCTTTGCTCTGCAAAGAAACCGCGGCTACTATGCGAAGCCTATTGATAATCAGCCGTGTAGTAGCCGCGGTTTTTAACCGCGGAAAGTATAGTGCTGCAACACCGTCCTACTGATAACAAAAATGAAAACCGCGGTTGCTTTCGGGCAGCCGCGGTTTTAATTTTGTTGTCGGTGTATGTGATGCCGGGAATATCAGAACTCGAGGTAGACTACTACGGGGTAGTGGTCGGAGATGGTGCGTATCGGTCGTTCGGCAAGGTCGATTTCGTCGGGAGCGTCGGTGCCCTTGTGTACCTCCGACGGTGCATTTTCCCAGCGCATGTCGGTCAGGATGCCGTAGCGGTCGACGGTCACTGACGGGCTTGTGAAGATGTGGTCGATACGCGATGCGGTGGTGTTGGCGGGGTTGAATGAGTTGAATGTGCCGTTGGGCGCGAAGCGGTGGCGGGCACTCTCATACGTGTCGGCGAGTATGCCGGAGTTGGCGAACACGTCGTAGACCTCGCTCGTCTGGTCGACGTTGAAATCTCCCGAGAGGAGCACTGTGGCGCCGTCGCCGGCAATCTCCTTGATTTTGCTGACGATAAGTTTGCCACCCTCGCGGCGTGCGATGACGCCTACGTGGTCCATGTGCATGTTGAAGTAGTAGAAGGGCTTGCCGTCAGTGGTCTCGAATTGGCCCCAGGTGCATATTCGGGTGCACTGGCCGTCCCAGCCTTTCGACGGACGGTCGGGCGTCTCCGATATCCAGAATGTGCCCGAGTCGATGAGCTTTACGCGGTCGCGGTTGTAGAAGATGGCGGAGTATTCCCCGTCCTCCTTGCCGTCCTCGCGCGCCACGCCAATGTAGGAGTATTGCGGCATGCGTGCAAGCAGGTCCCTTATCTGGCCCGATTGGAGTTCCTGTGTGCCGAATACGTCGGGACGTATGAACAGCAACTGGTCGGCGGCTGCGGGGTAACGCTCTTTCCAGCCGTTGCCGGCCTCGGCGTCCCAATCGTTTTCATAACGGAGGTTGTAGGATACAACGGTAAGTTCCGACGCCATAGCACCGGCAGCAATGCCGAGTGCGGCGATGAATGTAAGCAGTTTTTTCATGGGTTATGGGTTGTTTGTAAGAATGCGATAAATCGCGATTCAATGCTGTTTACTTAGGGGCGGGGGCGTCTCGCCCCCGTGATATTATCCTTTATTACAGAAAATTACTCGGGGGCGAGACGCCCCCGCCCCTAAGTAAACAGCATTGAATCGCGTCCAGTATTGTGTCGTCTTAGAATGCCGAGGGCTTCAGGTGGAGGCCGGTGCGTTCCGACAGGCCGAAGAGGAGGTTCATGTTGTGGACGGCGGTGCCCGATGCTCCTTTGAGGAGGTTGTCGATGACGGAGGTTATGAGCAGTTTGCCGTCGATTTTTTCGAGGTGGATCACGCACTTGTTGGTGTTGACCACATCCTTGAGGTCGGGCTGCTTGTCGGTGATGAACGTGAACGAGTGGTCGCTGTAGGCTTCCTCGTAGAGCTGGCGGATTGTGTCGAGGTCTTCGTCGATGTCGAGGTAGACGATGGCCATGATACCGCGCGAGAAGCATCCGCGCACGGGCACGAAGTTGATTTCGGCGTCGAAGTCGGGCTGTAGTTCGCGCATTGTCTGCACGATTTCGGCCAGATGCTGGTGGCGGAAGGGCTTGTAGATTGACACGTTGTCGTTGCGCCACGAATAGTGCGACGTGGCCGACGGTTTCACGCCCGCGCCGGTGCTTCCGGTGATGGCGGTGACGTGGATGTCGTTTTTGATGAGCCGGTTTTTGGCCAGAGGGAGCAGCGCGAGCTGTATGGCGGTGGCGAAGCAGCCGGGATTGGCCACATGCTTTGCTCCGCGCACCATCGGCTTACGGTTAAGCTCCGGGAGTCCGTATACGAAGTCGTTGGCTGGATCGTCGTCGTGCAGACGGAAATCGTTGCTCAGGTCGATGATTTTCACATCGGCGGGAATATCGTTTTCCTTGATGAATGTGCGCGACTGGCCGTGGGGGGTGCAGAAGAATACTACGTCAATCTCCTCCCATGGCGTGGTGTCAGAGAACCGGAGGAATGTCTCCCCGATAAGTCCCTGATGTATGTCGGTCACCGGATTGCCGGCGTTGGAAGTGGAATGTACCCATGCCACTTCCACGTCGGGGTGATTGATGAGGAGGCGAAGCAATTCGCCGGCGGTGTATCCCGCGCCTCCTATGATGCCTGCTCTTATCATTTTAGAGATGGTATGAGATGGTTACTTTTTGTTGTCGTCGCGGCCGTTGCGCTTCTGGATGTCGTGGTATATCTTCATCTGGTTGCCGAGGATTTTTGTGAATCCCTTGATGTCGTCGGCGGTCCATGCGCGCGAGAGTTCGCCGTATTCGCCGAACGAGGTCTTCATCAGGTCAAACGGGCTGTCGACACCCACGAGGATGTAGCGGTAGGGCTTGAGGTCGACGATGACGCGGCCGGTGACGTTGCGCTGCGATTTCTCGAGGAATGCCTCGATGTCGCGCATCACGGGCTCGAGATACTGCGCTTCGTGCAGGAACATGCCGTACCATGTGCCGAGCTGGTCCTTCCAGTATTGCTGCCACTTGGTGAGGGTGTGCTTCTCGAGCATCTTGTGGGCGGCGATGATGAGCAGCGGCGCTCCGGCCTCGAAGCCTACGCGGCCCTTGATGCCGATGATGGTGTCGCCGATGTGCATGTCGCGGCCGATGGCGTATGGTGCCACGAGTTCCTCGATTTTCTGTATGGCGGCTACCTTGTCGTCATATTTCTCGCCGTTGATTGCGGCTATCTCGCCGTCCTTGAAGTCGATGGTCAGCGTGGTGTCGACCTTGGCTGTCATCTGGGTGGGATATGCCTCTTCGGGGAGGGTCTGGTCGGAGTGGAGTGTCTCCTTGCCGCCTACCGATGTGCCCCACAATCCCTTGTTGATGGAGTATTCGAGTTTGGTGAAGTCGGCTTCGAAACCGTGCTCCTTGAGATAGTTGATTTCATACTCGCGGGTGAGGTTCATGTCGCGGGTAGGGGTGATTATCTCGATTTCGGGAGCGAGTATCTGGAATGTGAGGTCGAAACGTATCTGGTCGTTGCCGGCGCTCGTAGAACCGTGGGCCACGCAGTCGGCGCCGATTTCCTTGGCGTATTCGATGATGGCGATGGCCTGGAATATACGTTCCGACGAGACGGATATGGGGTATGTGCCGTTGCGGAGCACATTGCCGAATATCATGTATTTGATGGAGCGTTCGTAGTATTCCTTAGTGATGTCGAGGCTCACGTGCTTCACCGCACCGAGGGCGAGTGCGCGTCGCTCTATCTCCTTGAGTTCGTCGGCCGAGAAGCCGCCGGTGTTGGCGATGGCGGTGTATACGTCGTAACCGCATTCCTCCGAAAGATATTTCACGGCGTAGGAGGTGTCGAGACCTCCCGAGAATGCCAATACTACTTTTTTCTTTTCCATATTCTTGTTTTGTTTTTGAGTCTGTTGATATAATGCGGCCTTGCGGCCTTTTGTTTGCATGGCGTGGCGCGGGTGATTATTTTTCGGCCTGCGCGTCGGCTGCCAGCATGGGGTGATATTTTGTTTCGGCGGGGTCGAAGAGGAGTCCGGTGCAAAGGCATTTGTGGCCGCCGTTGCGCTGGAGTATGTCGTAGTTGACGCAGCTTTCACATCCGCGCCAGAATGCCTCGTCGGTGGTGAGTTCGTCGAAGGTGACGGGGCGGTAGCCGAGCTCGAAGTTCATCTTCATGACAGCCGCACCTGTGGTGAGTGAGAATATTTTTGCCTGGGGGAACATCTCTCGCGAGAGTTCGAAAATTCGTCGTTTTATTCGTTTGGCTACGCCGTGATTGCGAAATTCGTCGGCGACGATGAGTCCGGAATTGGCCACAAACTGTTTGTTGCTCCAGCTTTCGATATAGCTGAAGCCGGCAAACCGGTCACCACACAATGCTATCACAGCTTTGTGTTCAAGCATTTTCTGCTTTACATACTCGGGCGAGCGCTTGGCTATACCCGTGCCGCGCACTTTGGCCGCGCGGTTGATGGTGTCGAGGATTTCATCCACGTATTTCACATGTTCCTCGGTTGAAACTACTACGTCAATCTTTTGTGAAGATTCTTCCATTTCGTTCTTTTTCTGCTTGTTGACTCTTTTATACCTGAGTCTTGTCCTATTTTAATTTATATATTATTGAAAAATTATGCAAAAATACGCTTTTTCTGCCTATTTTACAACTATTTTCCCTTGCACTCCTATTAATTTATCACAAAAGTGTTAAATGTAAAAATCAGTTGCTGACATTGTCTGTCAACGCCATTGAGCATTATTCTATCTGTCTTCAAAATAGTGCTGCCCGGCTTTCATGACTTCAGGCGGTAAAAATCCGCACAGCAGGGCGTACAGCTCCTTGCGGGGAGTTCCCTCGGCAATTACGGCAAACACAGTGTCGGCGCCCGGGATTGTACCCAATATAAGCGGCGACTCCATCAGGTCAAGGTCGTAGGCAAGTCCGGAAGCATATCCGTTGCGGGTTTTGATTACCATTATGTTGCCCGACAGTGATACCGAGATGGCCGCCGGGTGAAGCGCTGACTGCACGGTGGCGTATTCGCGTTCGTATTCCGGCTCTCCTGATGTCTGGCTCCCTGAAACCACATAGCGGTAACCTCCGAGGTCGTTGGCCACTTTTATCGTCCGCAATTTTTTAAGGTCGCGCGACAATGTGGCCTGAGTCACTATATATCCTCTTATCGCCAGTTGTTTAAGCAACTCGTCCTGACAACTGATATTATTATGTGATAATATCTCTACTATTGCTGAAAGCCTTGTCATCCTACTTCTCATAGCATGCGTTTAGTTGATAAATATTTTGCAAAAGTAGTAAAAATATATCAAAAACCAATAATATACGGTATTTATTTTGTCAATTAGTTATAAAACGACTAATTTCACTGAAAATTTGCCAAGTTTTTTGAGGAACGGAAATATATCCATGTGTATCTGATACCGCGCCATGTTCATTCGCCGAACAGCAGCATGCGGTCGCGCTTGGCTGCCGGTTCGGCTATTTCCTGCGGTATGAATTTCCAGTTGTCGGCACGCTCGGCATTTACCTCGGGATGCTCCGTGATGTATTCCATCAGATAATAGCGGAGGTCCTTGTCGGTGGAGCCGAGTATGCGCTTCGGCAGCTCCTCTACGGGTATGCACGCGCCCTGCGTGAGCAGGTTGCCGCCGCCGTTGCCGCGGTAGGAGTTGACGGCTACTTTGTAGGTGGCGTCGGGGTCGAACGCGCTGCCGTCGGCCATCGACAATATGGTGATTTTCTCGCCGCGAGGCTTCGTCACGTCGACGGTATAGTTGATGCCGGCGGCTGAGTCGAAGTTGTACGACGGATAGCGGAAACCGGTGTGGGTCATGTCGTCGCCCCCGGCATTCTCGCGCAGGCGCAGCAGGTGGTCGCCTGGCGATTGCATTGTGTTGGTCCATTGGTCGTACGACATCTCCAGATAATCCTTGATTTCGCGTCCCGTAAGAGCCATCGTGTAGAGCATGTTCTCATATTTGTATAGGTTGAACATGTCGCTTACGTGTATGTCGCCCTCGGCAATCGTGGCGTCAAACGAGAGCGGTGCGGCGAATGATATGTCGGCACCCGAAATCGCGAGCTGCAGCCGGTGTATCAGGTCGATGAACGGCGACGGTCCGAAATAGGCGTCGCGCGTGCTCATGGTCGTGTCGATGTGGCCTATGCGCCGTGATACGAATTTTTCCACCTCCCTGCGCTGCGGCTCGAATCGGTTCAGAAATGCGGAGTCGGGAGCGAAACTGTCCATATCCGCGAGTTCCGGAGTAAGGGAGAGGAGGGTGACATTGCCGTCGTCGGCCACGTCGAATGTGGCATTGACGGTTGCGACTCTGTTGGCGTTGTTGGCCGGGTTGACTACAACGACTTTTTCCCCGGCGTCGTTGGTTATCGTTTCGTTGAAAGGGGAGTGGTCGTGACCCATCATGACGATGTCAAATCCCGGCACATGCTTTGCCACGAGCAGCGATGCGTTCTCCACCGTGTTGCCCGTGGTCTTGGTGGAGTCGCGCCCCGAGTGGAAAAGCCCGACGGTGAGGTCGGGACGTTCCGTTTCCTTTACGTGCTTCACCCACTTTGATGCGGTCGATTCCATGTCGTCGAAACGCAGTCCGCTCCACAGGTTTTCGGGAAGCCAGCCCGGGATGGCGGGGGTGAGCAGTCCGATTACGGCTATGCGCACGCCGTCGCGTTCGACGACGGTGTAGGGCGCGAGATACGGTTCGCCCGTTTCGGCCGATACCACATTGGCGCCGAGGGTGGGCGACTTTTTCTGCGCAATCCAGCGGTCGTACACCTTGTGGCTCGTCTCCACGTCATGGTTGCCTATTGTCCCGGCGTCATATCCCATGAAGTCCATCATCTGCGACGCAATATGCACTGCCGCCGTGTCGATGTAGTTGTAGTAGTAGACCGTAGGCTGTCCCTGCAGTATGTCGCCGTTGTCGAGTAGCACCACACGGTCGTCGCCCATAGTGCCGCGCACCGAGTCGACGTAGCTGTATACACGCGCCAGCGACCCTTTGGCCGCCACGCGGTTTATGAAATCTTCCGGATAGTAGTTACCATGCACGTCGGAGGTCTCGACAAGTTTTATCTCAACCGTGCGGGCTTCGGCCTGCATGACAAGGAGGCAACCCGTGCAGGCGAGTATGGCAGGGAGTTGTTTTATCATTTTTACAAAAGTTATATGAATGCGTCTCTGAGCAGGTAGACTCCGAGAGTGAAAGCGATTAGCATGAGAGGCACGAGTATCACCATCAGGGTGTTTTTGAGTCTGTTGCCGAACAGCAGCATTCCCATCAGCGCCCCGAACGGCGCAATCACGCCCGTAATGGCCATAAGCGCGGTCGGATACTGGCTTTTGCCCGATTTCACACGCATTTTTTCCGCGCCGTTGAGTATGAACGCGTATATGCTTAATATTCCTGTGACTATAAGAAGAGCTTCCATAATGTCGATAGTGTGCGGTATAAATGTTTAATCATAAAATTAGTCGATGTCGGTGACGATGGCGCCCCAAATGGTCAGTGCTGCCAGCCCGGCGGCAAGTATACCGAGAATAAGCGCGAGCCACGGGCCCGATGAGTCCTTACGTTCGGTATAGACGACGGCGTATTCGTCCTCCCCCGGTTCGATTACGATGTCGGCGTCGGCGTAGACCGGCTGTTCCGGAGCATCATTGATATGGGACCTGACAGCGCTTCCGTCGGCGAAATCGTTGCTGGAAAGAAATACGCAGCCTGTATCGTCGGTAGTGACCTCGGTCTGCCATCCGCCGTTTTGGGTGAGGATGGCAGTGCGGCCTGTTATCGGCTTGCCGTCGCAGCCGATGAACTGTATCTTGATTGTACGCTCGCCGCAGATTATCTCTTCCGTTTCCTCGGTCTCCTCCTCAGGCGTTTCGGGCACTTCAGGCTCGTCGACAGCTGCATGCGGCTTGCGCGGTTCGGCTGTTGTCATGTCGAATGTGTACACGGTCTGGCCGGGAACTACGGTCAGCGTCAGCCGGCGGCTGAGCGACGGCACTTCGATATAAAGTTCCGAACCCGGGGTGAGTTTGCCGAAATATTTCTCTCCTTTCTCGTCGAGCTGATGATGGAGCACGATGCCGTTGCGGTGAATGTCGAAGGGGAGGTTGACCATCGGCTTGCCGTTCTCTATAAATCGTACGGTAGTGTCCTGGCTTTCGGCGGGAAGCTGCCATGTAATGTCGGTCAGCGGCGCCTGCGTCGGGAAGCTGTAGCCCCATGCGGTAAGCATCACGTGATACTTCCCGTCGGGTGTGACGGTATAATACACGCTTGCCTCCGACGGGATGGAGTAGACGGCCTGCTTGAGCCGCTCGTTGGTGCCGAGTTTTTTCTCTCCGATGGCTTTCAGGCGCATGAACTCGTTTATTACGGCCTGTTTGTCGTAATTGTCGCCCTGTGTGAAGTTGCGCCAGGTGTAGTCGTTGGGCAATGTCCACTGGAGTATGCCGCCGAAGCCTGCCTCCCATTTGGCGAATATCATCTCTTCAGGCGCAAGGAGGCGGCTCATTGCGTCGTACACTTTCTCGTAACCCTCTTTGATGAGCGGTCGCAGTTCGTTATAGTGGATTTGTACTCTCATTGTCGGAGTTATTTTGGGGTCTTGTTGGTATTTTAATTGTTATCGGTGGCCTCGGCTGCATTGCCATTGCCGTCGGCAGCCGGTGTATTGTCATCACCGAGCATGCGGCCTATTTCCATGCGTATATCTTCCGTACGGCTTCGCGGAGTCTTGTCAAGCTCCTTGCTGTACCGGTCATAGAGTGAGGCGAGATAGCGGAACTTTTGTATCGCCTGAATGTTTTCGGCGTTCTGTTCCTTTACGTTGGCTATCTCCATTTTGGCGAGGTTATCCCCTTTGGGATTGTCGCGGAATGAATCGGTTGCAGCGTCAATATCTTTGATAAGACGGTCAAAAGCCTCGGTTGCCTGACGGTAAGCACTGATTCTGTTGTAAAGACTGTCTATCTGGTTTGACTGGATTTCCGTAAGCATTCCGCCGCCAGCGTCAATGATGGCGAATATGTTTTTTTCGGCATCCCCAATCAGGCTGTCGCTGAAAGGCTGCGTATCGAAATCGCGGCTTTGGCGGTACATACCGGTGATGCTTATGAACAAGTCGATGGTGTCGGCCTGCGCTTTGATGACGTCGGAATATGGCGCGAGACTGCGTAATTCCGTCGATTCCCTTTTCAGTGCGTTGAGGTCGGCGCTGTCGAAATCCGTGTCCCTGAAACTCTGATGTGACTTTATTCCGGCTTCGGCGTAAGGCAGCGCGGCAGTCAGCGCGGCCTGCATCGTCCGGTTGTCGTCGGAAAGGGTTCTGACCTCCCTTTTCAACGCGTTTTTCTCGGCGGTCAGTTTTTCAATCAGCGCGTTTGCTTCGGCCAGCTTCTCTTCTGCAGTCGGAGCGGCCTCGGCGGCGATACTGTCAGTCGAGGCGTCGTCGGCCGTCGGCACGGGGATTGCCGTATTCGCGCCGTCAGCCGCTGCTGATATTGTCAGTAACGACGCCGTTAATATGCCTGTTAGTCCGTATTTCATTCTTACGCCGTTTAGTTGAATTTATTGTTAAGACGGTGCATTCTGCCGAATATGTCGTGACCGGAGTAGATATATTTCTCGTTGGCGAGGTCTACGCGAATGTTGGTGATACGGTTGCGGAGCGCCGATTTTTCGGCGCTGCGTTCGCCCGTGTGCTGGCCGTCGGTATCGTCGGGCAGCTGCGCGTAGCGGCCGTCGAAATAGTTGCAGATTTCATCACCGAGCTTGTCATAGAACTTGCTGCGGGCCTCCTGCAGACGGCTGTCGGTGTCATATATCCTGCATATTGCGGTAATACCTTTCAGTCGGTTCTGGAATATCGGGTCGGAGATAAACTCGTTCTTCTGTTTGTATATCCTGTCCTGATGGCCTGTCCATGAGTTCCATGTATCGTTCCCGCTGTTGAAGCGTGGACTGAGTGCCAGCGACTTGTTGTTGAATGCCATGATACGCTGATAGAGTGAGTATACCTTGCTTACCTCTACTATCTGGCTGTTGTTGGCAAGTCCGCGTTCGTTCATAAGCACGGTCTGCAGGCCGCCGTAGTTGAGTGCGAGTTTTGCATCGTCGCAGTCTTTGCGGCCAAATTCACGGTTCATCGCCGACACGCTTTTCTGATAGGCGGCTTTGTTGATGCGGTCGTGGAGCGTCTTGCTGTCAAGCTCGTTGATGATACCTGCATTGAGACTTTGCGCCACCATGGTGTTGTGGCGGTTGTATGTATCCTCGTCCCAGTCGCTCAGACCGTTCCAGTCGCTGTCTATCTCCTTGATGAGCTGCTCATGGTTACCCGATGACAGTGCGGCTGTATTGACCACCTCTTTCTGCTTGGTGACGAGGGTGAATATGCCGTAGATGGCGCCCGTGAACACTAAAAATATCAATATCTGTTTCAGTAATTTCATATTATATACGGATTGAGAGTTATTGTAAGTCGTTGTTTAGAAACCGGCCTTATTTTGTTTACTTTTCTGAATATTGCTTATCGGATTGATACGGTTGTGTAGCTTTGCCTTTAATCCTGTAAGTCCAAGTTCTTCGGCGCGATTTTCAAAGCCGGTAATTTTATTTTTATAATCAGCAGTAGGGATGTTATCATCTAAATTTTTGATGTAGTCGACGACTTCCTTTATGAAGTCGACTTTTCTTTTATATTCTCTGTACCCTTCCTGTTTGTCGAAGTTTGTATGACGTTTGTAAATCCTGTCAAAATCTCTAAATTTCAAATTCTCGGGCGCATTGATTTTCCCTTTGTCGGAATTATATTCATTTTTTAGTTCTTCGGTTGCATTTTTTTCCGTGCCTTTTTTGTCCAGAAGTTTTTCCGACGGATCGGGTTCAATAACGTTTCCTTTACCGTTGGTGTCAGCATTTCCGTCTCCATTCGCTTCGTCGGTATTATCGCCGGTGTCGTCGACACTTTCCAATGCTTCTGCATCGCCGACGTTTTCACCGTTGCCGGTTTTCCCGTCGTCACCGTTCTTTTTATTCTCGCCGCCTTTGTTGATTTCGGTTTTGTCGGGTTCCTTACCCTTTTCATCTGACGGCGCAAGGAACAGCACGTATGCTAAAACGGCCAGTACGGCAACGGTTATTGCCGCAACGATTATGTAGAGATTCCTGTTTTTACGGCCGGGGTTATTGCCGGCATGGCTATCCTCTTTAGGCGTGACGATGACAGGCTTCGGCTTGGGCTGCATGTTGAGGTAGATGATTTGGGCTTCGTCGTCGACTGCTATGCCGGGCATACGGGTGTCGCGCGCCTGCGATATGGAGAATGTAGTCGCTACCGACTCATGGCTACTCGTCTCGGGCAATGTTATCGTCACGGTTTTGTTCGGGTCGGAGAGTGTCTGGCCCGTCTGGCGTCCGTTGACATATATCTTGTAGCTGCGCCATATCTTGGCGGGAACGTTTATCGTCGACACATACTGCGACGGGTCGGCCACAGGCACGAGGACTATTTCGCCATATCTGCTGAACTCACCGCGCATCGGGTCGTTGAGAAGGTCGCTGATCTGCTCCGGGCTCATGAACAGATATGCCGTAGCCGACAGGTCGTCGCTCGTAGCCACCGCTTTGTAGGGATATCTCACCACCTTGTGGCGGCTTAGTATTTCTGCAAATGTCTGTGGCGCATCCTCGCGGGCCATGAAGTGGTACATCGTCCCGTCATACGTCATGCACGTGCTTTTGTAGGCATTCTGCAGTTCGATGAGCATGTTGAACAGTCCCTCGACATGCTCTTTCACCGGCACCGATACCGATATATAGAGTGTACCTTCGCGGTTGGAGTCGCACGGTGTCACATTCTTGCATACTATCGTGTAGATGCTCTTGTCGTGCAGATGGCGTATTACGATGAAATCCGTAGCACCTTTCGTGCCGGGATACTGGGCGTCGGTGACCGGAAAACGGTTGTCGCCTATGCTTATCAAGTCATTGCCTATTCCCTCGTTGGTACGTTTGTTACCTTTGACTTTTAATGATATGGCCATATTTTGAATTGATATTTTGCTTTTGTGTTGATGATGAGTCTGTCCTGAAATGTTTGTTTTAGCATTGCGGACAGCGACTTAGCTCATCTTTTTCTGTATGCTGTTGAAAAATCCTTTATCTTTGCGCCCCTGAGCCATCGAGGTCACGATGTTCATCAGTTTGTCGGCATCGTATGAGTCGTATTCAAACAGGTCGCCGACATGAAATTCCCCTAAGCTGAATGTGAACAGCGACGGCTGGTAGTCGGTCGATTTGTTTATCGAGTATGTCTTGCAGATGTCGCGCAGCGTCATGATAGTCTTGCCGTATAGCTGCTTGATGCGCTCCACAGCTATTTGGTCACGGGTTTCACGCGAACCCAGCGTATCCGATTTCGTCAGGATAAAATGTATAGCGTTGGTGTTTTTGAGCACTTTCGGATTTTTTATCAGCATGTTCACCATCTTGGTGATGATGATGTCCTGCTCGACGATACGGGTGATGGGGGAGCCGTCCTTGAGTGTCGACGACAGTTTTATCAGTCCGTCAGCCGTCGGGTCGATTACAATGAATATAATCTTGCGGTTGTCGCTCGTGAGTATCTTTGTGGCCCCGGTACCCATATCCTCGAAGTCAACGAGATTTTCGGGATTGAGGGCAATTTTCATTGCGAATTCCTCGCCCGACATCTCTATGAGGTTGATAGGGTAGACGGTCTCGCTGTTGTCCTTGTAGACCATTCCCTGTATCTGGGCCACGAAGTTGCCGTACGTACGGCCCGGCGCCTTGTTGTGGCGGCGGTATATGCTGAGATTGTCAGCGTATGTGCCCCCGAGTCCCGACGCGGCGTTATCGTAGACGAAGTTGCGCGAGCCGAGCAGCCCCATGAGCACGCATGTCTTCCCTGACGAAGGTATGCCGAACAGGAACACGTCGGTCGCACCTTTCGCAATCTCCGGATTCGAGTTCTCGGTCTGCTCGATTGACGGCAGTTCGGGCGAGTTGTACAGCATGTCGAATGTCCCCTCGGTGCATACTCCGTGGGATATCAGTTCGCTTTTTGTGAAAATATCCTCGTCGATGAGCAGCTTGAGGAAATCGACCTTGTATGTGCCGGGATTTTCAAGCATTTTTATTATCTCCGCGCGTTTCAGTTCCTGAAGCATCTCGGTGGCTTTAGGTATGAACGGCGAGAGGCATTCCTCCTGTATATAGTCCGACAGGGTTACGAGGTCGGCATCTGTCGAAACACCTTTCCACAGTTCCTGCGCGCCGAGCATCTCCTGCGCCTCCAGGCGGTGGAGTCCGTTGGGAAATTCCTGTATGTAGCGGTTGATATAAGTGGCATTGTCGGTGTCGGTCAGCTCCCATACGAGATTGTCTATATCAGTCTCGTGCGATGTCGTCGGATATTTTCGGCGATGCGTCAGGAGTGATGTTATCGACGTGCGGTCCACCGCTTCCCAGTCGTTTCGCTCTACTTCGGCGGTGAGCGACGACAGCCGCCGGCGTGCCTGCTCTATCAGCTCCCCGTTGCCGGGATATGATGAATAGCGTGATATGAATTCGTTGAGCGCGGCGGCAATCGATGCGCTGTCGCCCGACGGAAGTGCCTCAATCTCTTTCCAGCGTTCGGTAGCCTCATGGCTCGGCATGCTGGTAAGTTCTTTTTCAATAGCCTTGTATTTCGGGTTGTCCTTGAATTTTATCAGGTCCTGAGGAAACTGTATCAGCCCCTGTGCTATATATTTCTTTATCTGGTCGACGCTTTGCGACATCACCATGTTCACCTGCTGCTCAGTGAGTGCCATATAAGTTGTGTGGTTGAGTTGTTGTAGATTGTTTGTTCGGTAGTATTTTATGGAATTGCATTACAACTTGTTGACGCCTTCGTATTCGGCGATGCTTTGTCCGTCTCCGATTTCGGTTTTCTCCGATCTCGGCGTCATCACGTACTGTACTGCGATAAGTGCTACTATCAGTATGTATATTACCAGACTGACGGCGTTAAGCGCACCGGCTGTGGTTATGCTTTTCTCGAATGTGAGTTCCGGTTCGTTTATTGTCACCGTCTGGTTGGCATTGCTTATCACATAATTGCCGTCCTGATACACTATTACAGGCAGTTTGCCCGATTGCGAGCGTTTGTTAAGGTCGCTCGCTATGGCAGGTGACAGTTCGCCCGGCACTTTCGACTGACGGCCTACTGCCATCACGTCCCATACTTTCACGTCGGTCAGCCAGTCACCTATCAGCGAGTCGGCATTATGCTTGTAGGTGAGGTAAGGGGCTGTTCCTTCGGCTCCTGTATCGCCGAGCAGCATGCGCCGTTCGTTGAGCATCCATGTGTCGATGTCGCCGTAGTTGCTGATGGCTGCCGCTGTAAAATACTCCTTCACGTTCAGGTCGCTCTCCTCTCCGAAAGCATTCTGCAGTCCGGTAGTAGTCACTGCAAGTGCCGAGCGCTCGGCTTCCTCGTATGTCCTGAACATGCCGCGCAGATTTTCAGCATCGGCGAGTGCCGCTTTCTGCAACGCTTCCTTTTCCGACATTACGTTGAAAAAGTGCATCACATATTTTGCCGGGAATACTGCCGCGGCTGCAAATACCACTAATGCGGCTATTTCCACTTTCTTCCATCGTGAGAAGTCGGTGTCGGCCTTTTTGCAGTAGATGGCCGCGCTGAGCAGCAGACTCAGCACTATTACCGAGCCGGCCGCAATGCCGACCGCGGCTCCGATGTTGCCCGATGTAAGCATCAGCGCTCCCATGAATGTGAAAAATCCAAGTAATGCCAGTCCGGCAATGGAAATGATATTTCCTAATCCTATGCGGCTTTTTTTGTTGTTTGCCATAGATTTATAAATCTGATTGATTGGTTTCTGGTTTATGTCTCTGAATACGCTCAGAATTTTGCGTCGCTCCTCACGAGAAAATAGAAATCATTGTGCGACTTACCGTTATAGAACGATTGGCATTTGAGCATTCCGTTTTCGCCGCGGGTGCACTCTATCGTCACTTCCGAAAACGGACGTGCGCATGTGGGCGATGTCGCCATACCTTGTTGTCTGATAACTAACTTGTCGTTGTTAAGCTCGCTCCTGAACGGTGCGCTGTATGTGCATCCGCCGTCTGTGCGGTAGTATATCGTGCCGCTGCTGATATTGTTGAACTTCAGGAATATGTGCGTCATCTCGCCTGTGGGTTCGCCTGTCGCCGAGTCGGTCACTATTCGTTGGTCTGTCGTCTGCCACATACCCTTTATGCTGTTGGGGTCCTCCTTGATTTTGTCATAGTTTGCCACGGTGGCGCCGGCTTCGACAAGGGCGTCGCGCACCTGTATCAGTTTGCCGATGTGCCCGTCGCGGTCAACGGTTTTGCCCGTTTTGTTGAGTATGTCGATAATCTGGCGGTTGGAGAGGTTGGGGTTGACCGATTTCATGAGAGCCACGGCGCCGGTCACTATCGGGGCTGCCATCGAGGTGCCGGGGCAGAATCCGTAGCCGTTGGCCGGGCCTGCGCTGTAGATGTCGACACCGGGAGCGGATATGTCGGAATAGTTGACACCCTGCGACTCGTAGTTGCCGTAATTGCTGAAATCGGCTTTCTTCAGGTCGGGACCTACGGCGCTAACCCTGATGGTGTTCTCTCCGCGTTTGGTCTCGTCCATACCCGAAATCACGTTGCAGTTGCCTGCCGCCCATACTATCGTGCAGTTCTTCCTGTCGGCTAAGTCAAACACATAGTCCCATACATCCTCCTGATATTTGCCGGTATTTCTGATATATTCCATCTGTTCGCTGACGGGCGTGTTGTCAACTCCGTCGGGGAATAATGTCGCTATCGACAGGTTTATCACGTCGGCACCCTGGTTGATGGCGTAGAGCACGCCCTCGAGTATGGCCACCGCACTCATGTCGCCGCCGAGCGATATAGGCATCAGTTTGCAGTTGGGGGCGAGTCCGGCCGCGCCGGCATTGTTGTTGAGCGCTCCGACGGCAAGTGCGGCCACGTGCGTGCCGTGGAATATCAGCGCGTCCTCGTCGCGTTCGAACGAATAGGGACGTGCCGGCGGCAATACGTTGCGCGATTTGCGCTCCACGCTGTACGGCTTGACGATGCGTCCCTTCAGTTCGGGATGCGTGATGTCGATGTAGCTGTCAATTACGGCTACCGTGATGTCGTCCGACCCCTTGGTTATATCCCATGCCTCGTATGCCTGTATAGGGGCGAAGTGCCAGCTCTGGCGCTGGTTTTTGAACGCCGGGTCGTTGTAGGCCGATGCTCCCGACGCCGTCTGGTTGAATATCACGTCGTCAAACAGCTTGTATTTTATGTCCGTGATATTGCCGCGTATGTTCTCCTTCACATTCTCGCGCTCGTTGGGAGCCACTTTGATTTGTATCAGACCGGCTTCCGGATTGTAGTAGTCTATCCTGACGTTGTCGCCGGGGTAGAGCTGCTTGAGCCGCTGCGCGAAGTTGTTGAAATTGCTTTCCGATATATCCTCGAGTATTACGTCAATCTTCGTGCCGTCAATCTGCTTGTACGGGTCATCCTCCGGAGTGATTATATCTTCCGGATTTACCGGACGGATATAATTGTCCTCGGGACGGGGAAGTTCCGGTATCGGGTTACGGAAGTTGCCGCCGGTGCCGGGAAGTTCTTCCTCCAGTATTTCCCTCAGTTCGGGATTTTCCTTATAGAAGCGCTCGTCGATTGTATTGATACTGTCGTTGTCATAGTAGTCGGGTATGCGTATTACCTGTCGGTTTATATCTTCGACATCGAGATTGTCAAAATAATGGTTGTCGTGCAGTATGTCTATCGCGTCAGAGTCATGACTGTATGATTTCGGCTGGGCGATGAGCCATTTTAGCAATAACAGAAAACAGAATAAAAGGGCAAGAAACAATAAATAGCGCCATATCAGGCCTCCCAATGGAGTGCGGGGCTTGCGCTCCTGTCCGTTGCTTCCGTTCTCGATTTGAATTCGTTTCATTTTGTTATCTCTTTTGTGTTGTTGTTTCGTCGTGTATTGGCGCCGGCGCGGTACGTTTCGGTTTATCAGGCTTAAATTCGGCCGTTATCCGTGATTCGCGCGCGCGGCTCCATCTATTTTATGATTTGTTCTATCAGACGACCTATGCGGTTGTTGGCCTCGATGTCGTAGTCTATTATCTGGCCTTTGAGCAGGAACGATACAATCATGAACTCCATCCATTTGAAATAGTTGTTCTCGAATGCCTGCGTCACCCCGTCCGGACGGTCGATAAGCTGGTCGAACATGTCGGTCAGCTCCTCCTGTGTATAATTTTCCGGATGGTCGTGCGTGATATATTCAAGCGGGTCGAATTTCATCGGGTTCTCGTCGACAAGGCGGTTGGCGGCGGCGCGCTCCTCGTCGGTGCGCTGCCCGTAGCCTAAATCGCTGATGAAATCGTTGATTTTCGAAGCCATGAGGTCGGCGATGAGGCTCAGGTTGATGCCGCTCACGTTCATCACCTTGACGTGCTCCTCTATGACTTTGTCGAGAGTCTCCTCCAGACGCAGCTTGCGGGCCGTCAGCTCGATGTTGTCCACAAGCGCCGACATCTCGATAGGGTCAAACGCTCCGTTGTCGCACAGTTTGTTGATTGACTCCGGTTTCTTGATTGACTCTTTCCAGGTGTTGTATACGTTTTCGGCTATTATCGCCGAATTGGTCTTGCGCTTGAAGTTGCCGGCAAAAAGTTTGGCCGCGTCCACCCCCTTGTCGGCGAGGAATGCCTCGGCAGCCTCGCGGTCAGGCAGGTTGTAGCCCATCATCACGCACTCCCATTTCATGTCGTCGGTAGTGCACCGGTCGAGGCGGCGTCCTATATCCTTGCGGATTATCTCGTAGTTACGCGAGTCATTGCGCGAGTCGTTCATCTCCGAGGAGTTGACGAGGTCGTAGATGCTGTTGTAAAGCTCCTTCTCGGTAATCTGGAGCTCTCGTATCATGCGGCCGAAGAAATAACTGTCGCGGTTGCAGGCGAATATCAGCTCGCGGCGTATGGCGCATGCCTGGTTCATGTCCTGGAGCAGCTGCGCGGCAGCGTCGTTGGCGTGGTAGTAGCCTTTGAGTATGTCGTGGAGCGATTTGCCTATGTTTTTGAGCGCGGTAGCCGTCAGTTCGCGGCGCGTCACCTCCATGTTGGCGGCGGCTATGGCAAGCTGCTGGAAGAGGTAGAGGGCGCCGTCATTGTTCTGCGTTGCGGCCACGTCCCACGAGCACGCCGGATTGGCGAAAAATTTGCGCGTGTGCGGGCTTTCGATAAACGAGGTGCGCATCCTGTCGTAGTACACCGCGTCCATAGCGGGTTTCTGCTCGCGTCCCGTCTCGCGGAATCCTGTGTAGAGGTTGTTGCCTTTGCCGGTGTCGCCGGAGTATTTGTAGTCGCGCAGCAGGTAGGTGTTTTTGAATGTCTCACCTTCGGCAACCCAGTTTTTGAACCACTCGGCGTCGTTGCCGTGGATTACCTCCTTGTACAGCACGATATTGAAGCGGTCGGCCCAGCGCTGGTCGATGGCCGTGCGCGAGTTGGCCACATCGTCGGCGTTGGCGTCGGCCATCGTCATGTCGATGTTGAACTTCGTGGCGATGAGGAAGAACGGCGACACGCCCCCGGTCAGCTTCAGCGTGCGTGCGCGTTGCTGAGCCGAGTCGCCCACGTACTGTTTCACCCAGTTCTCTATCGTTATATATAATGTGTCGTCGTTGCGCTGTGCGTTGTCGTGGCAGAACAGCAGTATGTTGATGAGGCCGCTGTCGCTGTAGCGGTTGAACAGATAGGCCACCTTTCCGCGCAGATACACGTTGGCGTCATTGGTCATCGCGCTCTTGGCGTCGGTCTTGTCGAGATTTTCCTCCTTGAGCTGGTTGCGTGCGCGTGCGCCGGGGAAATCGAGAAGGTCGGTATGGCGTATTATGTCTTTCTTGAACGGTCCGGCAGGAAGCATCCCCCTGACAGCAGAGTCGGTAATCATCGTCATGTCGTATGACAGTTCGGAGTCGAGAAAACGCTCCTCGACCTTGAATACCGCCTCGGCGCACAGTGCCGACAGCTCGCTCTTGTCGTAGCGGTCTATCACGCGGCTGCCGCCGTTGGGCTCCGCTATGAGCACACGTGTGAACGCCGCATCCTCGGTTTTCTCTTTGTTGCCGAGCTCGTTGATGCGCTGCACCGACATCAGCGTCTGGTTGGTGTTGAGCACCGCGTCGATAGGCAGATACACCGTCTTTGCATAGTTGAGGTTGCGCAGCGCTTCGCTCAGTCGCTGGAACAGGTTGGTCAGCGTTGGGTTGCGGTGCCACAGCGGAGCAAATATCCGGCTCCACTCCGATGCCTCCACACGGCGCGCTATCAGCGCCACGCGCTCGAAATAGGGCGAGCGTATGAGTGACTGCGTGCTGCCGCCGGTGCACCGCTGCAGGTAATACTTCATGTCGAGTATGTCGTCCTCGACCACCACGGGGTTGGTGAGCGCCGGGCGCTCTTTGTAAGCCTCGTATATTTCGGTCGATATGTCCTTGAGCTCGGTGTCGGAATAGCTTTGGTAGTCGGTTATGTCGCTGTGGTATCCGTCGCAGAGTATCGTCGCAATCTCGCTCATGCCGAGCAGCTTGATAAGTACGGGATACTGCGCGTTGTACCGTGCCGGCTCGTTGGCGAAAGTGGTGAAACGGGTTACGACGCCGGTAGCCTCCACGTTGTTGGTGATGGGGTTGATTTCCTTCACGAAGTCATATTCGCGGTCGGGCGCGGTGACGGTGAACGGCTTGCCGTTGTCGCTCAGCAGATTGGTTATGACGTACGATTTTCCCTTCTGGCTCTCTCCGTAGGCTGCTATCGCGGGATTTTCCAGTTCGGTGGCCGCAAGTTTACGCAGGCGGCAGCGTTCGCTGACCAATTGCAGGAAACGCTGCTCATACTGGTCCGGTTTGTTCACCTTGAGCCACGCCAAGGCGTCGTTTATATTGTTTATCTGGGTCTGTATCGATTTTTTCATGATGATGCCTGATGCTGCTTGTTATTTTAATGAGAGCTCGAATTCGCCTTTGTCCAGCCAGTGTTTGCCGTCGGCTACAATCGACTGCTGCACTATCTCGATGGTCGATTTCGGGAGGGTGTTGCCCTGTATGTCGGTTATCTCCTCTATCTCGACCACCTCGCGGTCCTCCTGGTAGGAGCGTGTCAGCGTGATGCGCACCGGCTCGTGGTGCTTGCCGTTGAAATATAGCCCGTAGAGCGGACGTGCCTGATAGAGCGGCGAGTCAAACTGCTTGCACCCGAGGAATACCGGGAACGACCCTATGGTCGTCGATGCGTTCGACTTGTCGGGCAGAAGCAGCGATTTTTTCACCTGCTGCGTCTTGTCGTCATAGAAACCGATGAAGTTGGCCGTCGGCTTCATGCGCCGTATCATCTCCTTGAAGTCGATGCGCATGCCGTTGAATCCGGTGGTCGACGCCATGTATCCTACCATAGCGCCCACGGCCACTACCGATTTCTGGTCGTAGAAGTATCCCTGTCCGTCGGCAAACGGGTACCACGTGCCCACGCGGTAGTCGTTCAGGCAGATGATGCGGTCGGGCGACATCGGGTAGTATTTGATGAAAAGCTCCGGTATCGCGTCGATTGTGGTCGGACGTCCCGCCATCACGAGTATGTCGCACTTGTAGGCGTAGAGCAGTATCGACAGCTGCTTCATCAGCGGCTCCATCGTGGCGCGCACCATCGAGCCTATCTCCTCGGGGTCGTAACGCCACGACAGCTCCTCGAAGCGGAATCCGAAATGGTTGGCAAAGTGGTTGAGCAGATGGTCGGAGGGTTTCAGGTCGGAGAAAATCTCCTCGTAGCCATATACCCGCGACGGGAATTTGCGTCGCAGCAGGTCCATCATCTTGCGTGCTATCGGCACCGAAATCTGCGTGTTGAAATCCACGCGCGCCTGACGGTCCTTGAACGACATCATCGCGCTGTCATAACCGAAGAAGTCGCGCAGCAGCACCGAGGCGAAGTAGCGTATCCGCTCCTCGCGGCGCTCCGGCGAGTGGCATCCGACGATGTCCTCCACGTATGTGCGGTACACGTCGGTATATTTCGACTTCGTGCAGGGCAGTGCGCGCAGCTCCTCGTCGCTCATCGCCGTAAGGCGTGCGAGCAGCGCGCTGTGTATGCTTCCCATGAACGGTATGCCTGTCTCCGGCCCCTCGATGACATAGCGCTGTACTATCGTGCGCAGTATGTCGTCGCCGGCCACATAGAAACTGTCGTAGAAATGCGGCACCGGTATGATTGAACTTTGCTCCTCGCCTTCATATTTGTAGGAGCATATCATGATGTCGGTAGTGCCCGCACCTATGTCTATCGAACCGATAGTGAGAGAATTGTGCTCGTAGCCCTCCTCGGCGAACTCGCGGCGGCTGTGACCCTTGGCCTCGAAAAATTTATCTATCTTGCCGTTGTAGCGCTGTGCTATCTCGGCGTAGAGATATACCAACTGGCAAGCCGAAGCCTCGTCGTAGCTCCATTGGCGTTTGTCGCTCATGTCGTAGTCGTCGGTGATTTTGAGCGCTTCGGGCGACGGGATTACGTTTATCGGCGTGAGCGACGGGTTGCAGCGCAGCATCGCTTTCTGTGCGTCGACCATGCTTTGGCGCAGCGTTATCTGCTCGGTGCGCGGCATGGCGGTAGGGCAGGTGATGACCACGTTGCGCAACCGGCGGCGGCAGTCGATGTGGCCGTGCTTGGCGCGGAACGCCGGCGAGTTGATCTGCGCGATGGCCTGCTGAAGCACCTCCACCATCACGAATGTCATCATCGACGAACGCGAGTAGTGGCAGTCGGAATTGGTATCCTCCGGCGCCATGTCGAATATGTTGACCGTGTCGGCTTTCTCCTTGAAGCTGCCCCGCTCGTCGAACATGTCGGTGAAATTCTCTAAGAAGATGTTGGGCGACTGCCGTATGTTGAACGGGTCGGTGTCGGTGACGAGAAATTCCCAGCGCGCCTGCGATTTCTTCCTGTCCCAGAGATAGCGCTTGGGCGACGAGTAGTTGTTGGCGCGCTCGGCTATGCCGCTGTCCTCTATCGAATGGTACACGAGCGTGCGCGCCTCCTCGCCCACACGGACTATGCTCTTCCAGTTGAACGCCTCCTCCGGCAGTATCAGGTCGTTGCCGAAATCGGCGCGGCGGAACACTAACCGCATGTCAAACGGATTCTTGTACGTGACCCACGGCGACGTAAGGTTGCGCAGCTCAAGCATCACCGAGCGGGTGAAATCGCCGTCCTCAAACAGCACGCCGCACGTGCGCGAATTGCCGATGTCGAGCACCATGTCGACATTCACATCCCCCTCCGTCGGATTGTACAGCGTCACCTTGGGCGCCGCCCCGCTCAGACGCAGGAAATTGATCAGGTAGATATAGTAGGCTATGAATTTGTATCTGTGGTGTGTGAGCTTCGACGGGTCGATGTTGAGAAGCGACGCCACGTATTGCGATACGGCATTCTGCTCCTCCTGTATGGAGAGAAAATTGAAAAGCACGTCGGGCTTGTCGCACAGCGCGAAATTTTTCTTCTTCTCCGTCTCGTCGAAGAAATAGGGGAAATACGTCGACAGCGGGTTTTCTGCTAAGTGTGTGTCAAACGCCCACGTCAGGCTGTATCTCGACGCACCTTTCACCGCGCCTTCACCCGTGCGGCGTATCATCACGCGGCACCATCCCATCGGCACACCCATCGTGGCACCCGACGGGTCGGTCTCAAACATCGGCATCGGCAGCCATTTGTCAAGCAGCAGTTCGAAAGCCGGCAGCTTGTCGGCCGGATTCGCCGGATTTTTCACCCTGAAACTCTCGAATGTGTTTATGTTGATTATCGAGTCATCCTCGTCGGCGTACGATTCGAGCAGCGCTGTCGACACATCGTCGCGCATACGCGGCACGCCCGTCTCGTCAAGCTCCTCGCTCCCGTTCTGGTGGAGCGAGATATACCCCTCGTTGCGCAGTTGCTTGACAGGTATCCAGCAGTTGCCGTCGATATGGTTGAACAGCAGGTCGAAACTGATATGCCCGTCAAACGGGTCGACATTCTCCACAAACGAATACCGCAGCATGCGCCCGCTCTTAAGCGTAAGCGGCTCCGATGCGTTGAACTCCACTTCGTTCGTAATGAATTGAATGCCGGTGTCAGCTATAAGGTGTAAGGTTTTGTGGTCATCCATGATGTCAAGAAATGATGATTGTAGTGCAATGTGCTAAGTGCCTGATAAGTAACTGCTCAAATTAATTTATAACAGCTACTTAAGGTTTAATTAAGCAAAGATAGAAAAAAATAATTTAATTCCGCACCAAAATCATACAAATCTGCCACCCACCCCCAAATAATCCAAAAAATAATCCTTAAAAAGAAACAATACAAACCACAGGCTGTTGCCGCAGGCATCCTCTATCAGATTAACCCGGTCATGGCGTGCCAACGCCTTGGCCGGGCTTGGATGCATCGAGCAGTGGTGTTGCCGTAGGCATCCTTTATCAGATTAACCCGGTCATGGCGTGCCAACGCCTTGGCCGGGAACAGCCGCATCAAACCACAGACTGTTGCCGCAGGCATCATCAATTCACTCACAATGGAAGGCCTTGGAAAGTGCCACATTATGCAGATTGACGATGCCTCCGGCAACCTCTCCATATCCGTACGGCACCCCCACGGCCAAAGCGCTGGCGCGCCATGACCGGGTTAATCAAATAGAAGATGCCGCAGTCATCGCCGTGCCCCCCTCACTTATTCTATCATGTGAAGGATAGAGGTTCCATCATGTGGAGGATAGGGGCGAGGGCGTCTCGCCCTCGTGGTATTATTCTTACACACTGCAAGTTACCACGAGGGCTGGACGCCCTCACCACCATTTAACTCAGTTTAAGTAAACAGCATAAGTCGTCAATCCCCCGATAAAAAAAGCCGCAGACCGGCTCAACCCCAATCTGCGGCTATTGATATAACTCACTTACTTCTATTTTGAAGAATAACGTTTATATGTCTCCCAATCCGAAGTAGACTCGTTCCAGTCTATACCATCATAACTATAACGGAGTCGTTTCATCTGCAAAACATTGTTATTGATTTCGATTTCATTTACGTAAATCGCAAGTTCTGGCTCGTATTGATTATAATACTCTTTCATTGTCAGAATATTTCCGTCCAATGTATAATCAAATAAGAAAGGGTCTACCGGGTGTTTGATTACGGCATCAGGATATTCCGGGTCATACCCCGGTTCGTCAGATAAACAAATATAACGGCCTTTGCCATCAGCTGAGAACTGATAATAGATGTCGCAATCATCGCCGTTACGTTTAATCCATTCGCCAACAATTGCGTTGTTGTTCTGTTCATCATCATCGTCATCGCTACAGCTATATAAAGCCGTTGACATAATGATACATAATGCTACAGCAACCAGTGACTGTAAATGCTTAATTCCCTGTTTCATTGTAAAAATGCTTATGTGCCTTGCAATCCCGATAAGGCGGTTTAATATTATAGATATAGAAAAGATGTGGGATTGTGCGCTTTATCATATAAGATAGCGCAAATAACATCTTTTCAGCAAAATTACTGTATCATGATTTTATGAACATTGCCATTTTGGATAATTATATAAAATCCGGGTGAAAGCGAATTTAGAACCTCACTTGAGGCTGATTCATATATCATTATACCGTTAATATTATAGATGTCAAATTTTGCATTATTGTCTAATTCTATGGTATTTGTTCCTGATAATGCTCTAATATTGCAAGTAGCAGTGAGATTTGAACCGTCAAGGGTTTTAGCCGAGATGATACAATTTCCGGGCATCAAGATTGTTACTAAGCCATTTTGATCAACTGAGGCGATTCCTTCATCACTTGAATACCATTCAAGTGACTTATTTGTTGCATTTTCAGGTAATACTGTCGCTGTAATCTGAAATTTACTGTTATCGTTGCCATTCCATTCCGTATAATCAAAGGTCAAAGATGAAACTAATATCGATTTAGCTTTTACTTCAATCGATTTACTTACTCTATCTGCTTCATTATAATTCTCATTTCCTTCTTGATTGGCTCTTATTGATACATCTCCTGCTTTCAAAAATTCAACAAATTTTTTGCCGCTTTGAGAAAATATCTCAGCTATTGATTCATCTGTTGATGTATATTTAACTGGAAGACCGGCCGAACTTTCGGCTGTCAGTTCGATAATATCTCCAACATGAACATCATCAAAGATTTGCTCCCAAACTATTCCCTGATCTGCTTTGGTCACATTTAACTTACCTCTTTCATAAGTAATAGAATAATTCCGTGCTTCCGCTCCGTATGGTATAATTGGATATGTTCCCACATTGCTTGTTGCAGTTGCAGTGGTTTCAATGATGGGTTGCTTTGTTAAAACATCCTGGGTTTCATTATTTTTAAACCCGAAGAAAGAGCATGTAAATTCCGGATTTTCTTCACCATATTGTCTTGAAGCATCAGAGGCAATTATAGTTAAGTTTGCGGGAGTTATTGAATAATTTGCAGGTACTTTGGCGGTAGATTGCCATTCTCCAATTTTAAAATTAACATCTATGTTCGTATTATATTCTCCAACATTTATATTTAAATCGGGAGAATCAAAAGTTACCTCACTTCCTTCAACGTTATTAGTATAAGAAAATATTGGAGCTTTTCCGGAATATTCATTAGAAGTCGGATTTATGGTAATTAAGTAATCTCTATAATAATCTTTTAAAAGATTATCGTAACGCGAAGGTTTAGGTACATAAATTTTTGATATAGTGTTTGGTATAGCGTTCTCTCCAAGAGTAACTAAATTTTCCGAGAACAAAAATATATTTATTATTCCGCTACAATTACCAAAAGCGTATGTTTCAATATTTGAGATTGAAGAACCTAAATAGGCATATTTAAGAGAAGACTGACTGTAAAAGCAACGTTCAGGAATTATTGTTATATTATCTCCTAAGAAAACTTTTTCAAGTTTGCCATTATATGTATAGAAAGCAGACCTTCCAATGGAAGTAATTGAAGGTAATACAACTTCTTTTATTAAGGGACAATCAGCAAAAGCTGAAATACCGATTTTTTGAACATAGTTAAGCGCGTTGCCATTAAAATTTGTTAGTTTCGTACATCCTTGAAAAGCATAGTCTTGAATCTCCTTAAGATTGTTTCCTTGAACATTAACCAACGTCAATGCAGTACAATTTTGGAATGATGTTTTATATATTTTAGTGACATTATTTCCTAATGTGATTTCAGTTAGAGTTTTATGCCCCTGAAATACGTCATCCATGTTATATACGGTTGATGTATATAAATTGCTTATATTACGTCCAATATAGACATCAAATAATGGGCATTCATCAAAAGAGCCCTTATAGGATCCTTCATAATAACCGTAACCGATTTTTAAAATATTTGGAGAATCTGAGAATGTAATATGTGATAGAGCTTTGCAACCAACAAACGCGCTATCTTCTATTCTTGTTACGTTTGCAGGAATCGTTATGTCAACAATCGACGAACAAGCTTGGAAAGCACTCTCGCCTATCGTTTCAACAAACTCAGGGATAGTGATGGAACGCAAAGCAGTACATGCCCAAAAACAATGTTCAGGGATTGTAATTATGCCATTACCTAGGGATATTCGGTTAATGACCTCAAACGAACTTTGAGAGACCGGCCGAGAGTGG
>OHHY01000062.1_pt1 | contig 73887 bp, 50 predicted proteins | sample 1568101 | NCBI WGS metagenome assembly OHHY01 (sample SAMEA3879605, study PRJEB24766) | human gut metagenome | biome: human-associated habitat; feature: feces | place: USA | collected 1985/1987
AAACCGCGGCTACTATGGGTGATGGGGGCGGTGTGGGGGCTGCGGGTGGCTGTGTCGATGGGTGCGGGATGCGGTTGGAAACCGGGGATAATATGGGTGATGGGGGCGGTGTGGCGAAGGTGGGATTGAACGGGGGCGGGACGCCCCCGCCCCTACGCTGCACGCTGTATATCAATGCGGGGAGGAAGGAGAAAATCTCGCGGGGGGATGTGGCGGGGTATGTGATGAAGCAGGGGGGACTGGCGCGTGAGGAGGTGGGGAGGATTGCTGTGGAGGACCATTATGCGATGGTGGCTGTGCCGGCGGAGCGGGGGGAGGAGCTGGCGCGTGTGCTGTCGGGACGGAAGATCAAGGGGGTCAGGGTGAAGGTTTCGGTAATTAGTAATTAGTAATTAGTAATTAGTAATGAAATCGCGCCGGGCTGCTGTTTTTTTTGCCCGGCGCGATTGTTGTGGGGATTAATCGGGATTATTCCTGATTATCGGGAGTTATAGAGATTTATCAGGATTTATCGGGATGAGGCTGGATTTATCCTGATGAATCGGGATTTATCCTGATTAATCGGGATAAGGTTTATGTTTTTTTACTGGAGGCCGGTGGTTGTTACGGCGCGGTCGATTTTGGCTATGAGGCCCTGGAGGACTTTGCCGGGGCCGAGTTCTACGAATTCGGTGGCTCCGTCGGCTATCATGTTTTTGATGGTCTGGGTCCAGCGGACGGGTGCGGTGAGCTGTGCCACGAGGTTGGCTTTGATTTCGGCGGGGTCGGTGTGGGGACGTGCGTCGACGTTCTGGTAGACGGGGCATACGGGGGTGTGTATGTCGGTGGCTTCGATGGCTTTGGCGAGCTCGGCGCGTGCGGGTTCCATGCAGGGTGAGTGGAATGCGCCGCCTACTTTGAGTCGGAGGGCGCGTTTGGCTCCTGCGGCGAGGAGTTTTTCACATGCGGCGTCGATGGCTTCGATTTCGCCGGAGATGACGATCTGTCCGGGGCAGTTGTAGTTGGCGCATACGACGGTGCCGGGAATTTCGGCGCAGATCTGCTCGACGGTTTCGTCGGGGAGTGCGAGTACGGCAGCCATTGTGGAGGGGTTGAGCTCGCATGCTTTCTGCATGGCGTGTGCGCGGGCTGCGACGAGGCGGAGGCCGTCTTCAAATGCCATTGCGCCGGCTGCGACGAGTGCGGAGAATTCGCCGAGGGAGTGGCCGGCTACCATGTCGGGGTTGAAGTCGGGGCCGAGTGTCTTGGCGAGGATTACGGAGTGGAGGAAGATGGCAGGCTGGGTGACGGAGGTCTGACGGAGGTCTTCGTCGGTGCCGTTGAACATGAGGTCGGTGATGCGGAAGCCAAGGATTTCGTTGGCTTTCTCAAACATGTCGCGGGCTACGGGGTTGTTGTCGTAGAGGTCTTTGCCCATGCCTACGAACTGGGCGCCTTGGCCGGGGAATACAAATGCTTTCATTTTTTAGTTGGTTTTTTTGGTTGGGACAAAGGTACGAAAATAATTTTGAATTTGGAATTTTGGATTTTGAATGCGGGTTGGCGGGGGGATTCCTCCGCTTACGCGTCGGCACGGGGCTGGAATAGCTTTTTTTAGGTGAAATGATGGCAATTTATGTGAAAATTTGTAACTTTGCGGTTGCAACCGGGTTGAGTGTTGTAAATCGGCGTCCTGCGGACGCCATTGCAGGGGGTCGTTGCAGCCCCGCACGCCTCGCTGCGCTTCGGCATACGGGGTTACGAATAATCGGCGTCCTACGGACGCCTGCGGGGGTAAGGAGGACCCGCGGTTGGAAACCGCGGCTACTACGGGTGATGGGGCTGGTGTGTGGGCCGGGGGTGCCTGTGTCGATTGGGGCGGGGTGTCGGCGAGAGCCGACGGGTTATGTATTGTATGTAAGGTAAAAAAGTAATTTTGTTTATTTATGAAGATTAACGGTGCAATTGATTTCAGGCCGAAGATTTTGTCGAGCCTGAAGGGGTATGATGGCTCGCGGTTGCGTGCGGACGTGATTGCGGGTGTGGTTGTGGGTATTGTGGCGCTGCCGCTGGCTATCGCTTTCGGTATCGCGAGCGGTGTGAGTCCTACGATCGGTTTGATTACGGCTATCATCGGTGGTTTCTTGGTGTCGGCGCTGGGCGGATGCTCGGTGCAGATCGGTGGGCCGACGGGTGCGTTTATCGTGATTGTGGCGAATATCATCGCTACTTACGGGCTTGAGGGTCTGGCCATCGCTACGTTTATGGCGGGGTTGATTTTGGTGCTGATGGGTGTGTTCAAGCTTGGCACGGTCATCAAGTTTATTCCGTATCCGATTGTGGTGGGTTTTACGGCGGGTATCGCGGTGACGATTTTCTCGACGCAGATGAATGACTTTTTCGGGCTGGGCATCAAGGGGTTGCCGAGCGAGTTTCTGCCTAAATGGGGAGAGTATTTCCGGAATATCGGGAGTATAGACTGGGCTACGCTTGGAGTGGGTGTGGTGTCGCTCGGTATCATGATTGTGACGCCTAAGATTTCGAAGAAGCTGCCGGGGGCGCTTATCGCGATTATTCTTGCTACGGCGGGATTGTGGATATTGGGGCTGGTGACTGATGCGTTTGACGGTGTGGCTACGATCGGGAGCCGTTTCGGTAAGATGTCGACGGATATTCCGACGCCGCATGGGTTCAAGCTGGATATGGCGACTATCAATATGCTGCTGCCGTCGGCGTTTACGATTGCGGTGTTGGGTGCGATAGAGTCGCTGCTTTCGGCTACGGTGGCTGACGGTGTGACGGGTTCGAGGACGAATTCGAACACGGAGCTTATCGGGCAGGGTGTGGCTAATGTGGTGGTGCCGCTGTTCGGCGGTATTCCAGTGACGGGAGCGATAGCGCGCACGATGACGAATATCACGAACGGTGGCCGCACTCCGGTGGCGGGTATCATTCATGCGGCCGTGCTGCTGCTTATATTCCTGTTTCTTATGCCGCTTATCAACATGATACCGATGGCGTGCCTTGCTGCTGTGCTTATCATGGTGTCATATAATATGAGCGGGTGGAGGACTATCGTGCATATCTTCAAGGCTCCGAAGAGTGATATCTCGGTATTAGTGGTGACGTTTATCCTGACTGTGATTTTCGACCTTACGATTGCCATCGAGATAGGGTTGCTGTTAGCTGTGGTGCTTTTCCTGCGGCGTGTGATGCAGAATTCGGAAATCAAGGTGTACTCGGAGCAGCTCGATGTGGCCGAGGGCACGGATTCGGACAATCATGAGGTGCTCGACGTGGCGAAGGGTGTGTCGATATATGAGATTGACGGTCCGTTCTTCTTCGGTATAGCGACGAAGTTTGACGAACTGATGCGTACGAGCCTGGCGGATAAGCCTGTGGTGAGGATCATAAGGATGCGCAAGGTGTCGTTTATCGATGCGACGGGACTGCACAACCTTGAGGCGCTTGTGGCGTCGTCGGAGGCCGAGGGGATAGAGGTGGTGCTGTCGGGAGTGCACGAGAATGTGCGCCAGACGCTCGAGCATGCGGGCTTTGACAAGCTGCTGCCGAGGGAACGCGTGTGCGACCATATCACTAAGGCGGTGGCGATGGCCAACAGTATCGTGGCCGGGAAAAAATAAAAAAAATCGTGGAAAAGCGAAAAATATTTGAAAAAATATTTGCAGATGAAAAAAAATGCTTAACTTTGCAAAGTTTTTGAAGCACAAATTATTGTTTTATTATTTAATTCTTAAGAAAAAATGAAAAAAGTATTTTTGTCACTCGCTGTACTTGCTTCTGTAGCAATGGTATCTTGCAACAAGAAAGCTGCTTCTGAAGGTGAAAACGCTGAAGCTGCTAACGATTCAGTAGCTGCTACTGAAGCTGTTGTAGCTGAGGAAACTGTAGTAGTTGAGAACGATTCTATCGCCAACGATTCTATCGCCAACGATTCTATCGCAAAATAATCTAAGTATAGCGATACTTTAAAACAGCATAAAAGCGGCCGCACTATGGTGCAGCCGCTTTTTTTAATTTTGAATGGGGAATTTTGAATTTTGAATTTTTGGGGGGCAGGGGTGGTAAGGTCATTAAGGTCATTAAGGTCATTAAGGTCATTAAGGTCATTAAAGTCATTAGGGTCATTAGGGTCATTAGGGTCATTAGGGTCATTAGGGTCATTAAGGTCATTAAGGTCATTAAGGTCATTAAGGTCGTTAAGGTCATTAGGGTCTTTAATGATGAGGGGGGAGGGGGAGAGGGGAACAAATTTTTTTTGGTGGAGAGGGTGGCGGTGGGATTTTTGGGTGGTTTGGGGAACAAATGGATATATTGGTATGTTTTTTTTACGAATGCGGTCTTATTTTTTTGAGGCCTACATGTGATATTTACGTTTCTAAAATATATTGATATGTTTTCACAAAAACGAGGGCACATGCTGCATGGCGTGCTTCTTATCGCTCTATTTTCGTGCGCGGCTTTCTATATCGGAAGCGCGCAGGTGTTTACGGCGCTGTCAATCAGTCCGTTGATTATCGGTATCATATTGGGTATGATTTATGCAAATCTGCTGAGGATGCATCTGCCGGAGACGTGGGTGCCGGGCATACAGTTCTGCTCGAAGCGGTTGCTGCGTATCGGTATCATACTTTACGGGTTCAGGCTTACGTTTCAGGATATCGCTGCCGTGGGGGTGGCGGGGATAACAGTCGATGCCATAATCGTGACTGTGACGATAATCGGGGGGTATTTCTTCGGAAGCCGTGTGCTGAAGATGGATAAGGATACGGCGATGCTTACGTCGGTGGGGAGCGGAGTGTGCGGCGCGGCGGCTGTGCTCGGCGCCGAGGCTACGATGCGTTCGAAGCCGTACAAGACGGCTGTGGCTGTGGCTACGGTGGTGATATTCGGCACGGTGGCGATGTTTGTGTATCCGGCGGCTTACCGGTCGGGTGTGCTTGACCTTACGCCGACGGAGATGGGCATATTCGGAGGGTCGACGCTGCATGAGGTGGCTCACGCTGTTGGCGCCGGCAATGCGTTGGGCGACGATATTGCATCTACGACGGTGATTGTGAAGATGATACGCGTGATGATGCTTGTGCCGGTGCTGTTGCTGCTCGGTGTTTGGGCGGCGCGCAGGGCACGCGGCGGCGAGGCAGGTGCCGAGGGTGGCAAGGGCAAGGTGGCCGTGCCGTGGTTTGCTTTCGGGTTCTTAGCTGTGATAGGGCTTAATTCGCTGTCGGTGTATCTCAATACGCTGTCGACGCCGTTGGGTATACCTTCGTGGGGGAGCGATCTGATTAATTATGTGGATACGTTCCTCCTGACGATGGCTATGGTGGCACTGGGCGCGGAGACGAGTTTCGACAAGTTCAAGAAGGCGGGCGCGAAGCCGTTTATTCTCGCCGGGGTGCTGTTTGTGTGGCTTATCGGCGGCGGGTATGTGCTGGCGAAGTATCTGGCTCCGGCGCTGATGTAGGTGGTAATTTGGGTAAGTAGCTAAGGTAGCAGCTTAGCTAAGGTAGCTATTATAGCTAATATAGCTATTATAGCTATTATAAATAAGCCGCGCTTGCTTTTTGGGCAGGCGCGGCTTGTTTGTTATTTTGGGGGTTATTGCTATCAGTCGGCGATGAGGTTGTGGCCTGTCATTTCTGCCGGCTGGGGAAGTCCCATTATGTGGAGGATTGTGGGGGCTACGTCGGCGAGGATACCGTCGGCGATTCTGGCGTTGCGGTCGGCTGTGACGTAGACGCAGGGCACGGGGTTGAGGGAGTGTGCCGTGTTGGGGGTGCCGTCGGGGTTGATGGCGTTGTCGGCGTTGCCGTGGTCGGCGATGATGATTACCTCATAGCCGGCGGCTTTGGCTGCCTCTACGGTGTCGTTGACGCATTGGTCGACGGCTTTTACCGCTTTCTGTATTGCTTCGTAGACTCCGGTGTGGCCTACCATGTCGCCGTTGGCGAAGTTGACCACGATGAAGTCGAATTTCTCGGAGCGGATGGCGTCGACGAGTTTGTCCTTGACCTCGAATGCGCTCATCTCGGGCTGGAGGTCGTAGGTGGCTACCTTGGGCGATGCCACGAGGATGCGTTCCTCGCCTTCGTAGGGGGCTTCACGGCCGCCGTTGAAGAAGAAGGTGACGTGGGCGTATTTCTCGGTCTCGGCGATGTGGAGCTGCTTTTTGCCGAGCGAGGAGAGGTATTCGCCGAGGGTGTTGTCGACGTTCTCCTTGTCGAAGAGGATGTGCACGCCGGTGAATGAAGAGTCGTAGGGGGTCATGCAGTAGTATTGCAGGCCGGGGATGGTGTGCATGCCTTCTTCGGGCATATCGTGCTGGGTGAGTACGATTGTGAGCTCTTTGGCGCGGTCGTTGCGGTAGTTGAAGAATATTACAGCGTCGCCTTCCTTGATGGTGCCGTCGACGTTGGCGTTGTTGATGGGTTTGATGAACTCGTCGGTCACGTCGGCGTCGTAAGAGTCCTGCATGGCTTTTACCATGTCGGTAGCCTGGGTGCCTTCACCGTTGACGAGGAGGTCGTAGGCCACTTTGACGCGGTCCCAGCGCTTGTCGCGGTCCATGGCATAGTAACGTCCTATGATGGAAGCGATTGTGCCGGCTGATTTTTCGGTGTGAGCCTGAAGCTGCTCGATGAAGCCTTTGCCCGAACGTGGGTCGGTGTCACGGCCGTCCATGAAGCAGTGGATGTATACTTTTTCGAGACCGTATTGCTTTGCGATGTCGCAGAGGGCAAAGAGATGGTCGAGCGAAGAGTGTACGCCTCCGTCGGAGGTAAGACCCATGAAGTGGAGCGCCTTGCCTGAGTTTTTGGCGTAGGTGAACGCTTCCTTTATCTGCGGGTTGTCGAGGATGGAGCCGTCTTTGATGGCCTTGTTGATTTTCACGAGGTCCTGGTAGAGGACGCGGCCGGCACCGATGTTGAGGTGTCCTACCTCGGAGTTGCCCATCTGTCCGTCGGGCAGACCGACGTTCTCGCCGCTTGCCTGCAGTTCGGAGTTGGGATAGTCTTTGATGAGGGAGTCCCAATAAGGGGTGGGAGTCGAGTAAATAGCGTCGCTTTTTGTGTGGTTGCCGATGCCCCAGCCGTCGAGTATCATCAGCAGTGCTTTCTTTGCCATAATATTATGTTGTTTAGTTAGAATTTTGGATACAAAGGTACGAAATAATTTTGAATTTTGAAGGTTGAATTTTGAATGTGGGGGTAGTCGGGAGGTATTGTCGCCTGCGCAAAAGGGAGGAGCCGATGTGACTCCTCCCTTCACGTTTCAACTATTTATTTATGAGAGCCTAAATATCCAGTATCACTACTCGATACAAAGGACGAGGGATGCTGTTTAAGTAGTCGGCCCCGGGTCGGGAAAACCGCGTCGGCAGTTGCCCGCTCTCGTTTCCCGGGGTTTATAATAATAACAAGCCTGAGGGGATAAGGGTGGGGGAAAATCAGCTAAAAGGTATTAAAGTATGTTAGAGAAAAGGGGGCGGAAATGTTAACGGGGCTGTTTTGTGTTAAAATCGGCATGAAATGCGGCTTCTCGGGGTGTGAGGAGGCCTTCGTCGACGAGTGAGCGCACGAGATTGATGACCGCCGGAGCGGGCACGCCGAGTATCGATACGAGGGGGTCGATGCCGATGCCCGAGGGCTGCGAGGCGAGTGCGATGACGCGTTGACGCATCGCGGGTGTGTCGATGGAGCGCGAGGAGGATTTGCGGGCGCGGCATACGTCGCATTTGCCGCAGGGCTCCGCCGAACTTTCGCCGAAATAGCGGAGCATGCCGGCTACGCGGCATTCGTCGTGGCTGAATGCGAAGCGGCGCACGGCTGCGAGACGGAGCGCCGCATGGCGGCGCCGGTCCTCATAGACGGCACGTGGGAAAATCAGGTGCTGCGGTTCCTCGCGCGAAGTGGTGAACAGGATGTAGGGTGACGTGCGGCGCGGGACGTAGTGGAGCACATGCATGCGCGACAGGAGCAGCAGATTGTCGTAGACGGCCTGCTCGGTGATGGAGAGGCGGCGTGCGATGACCGGTTCGCTGATGTATTCGTAGTCGGTGAATATGCCGGTCGATGTGCGAAGGAGAGCCTGCAGCACGGAGTCGGCGGCGTCGGGAAGCTCGAGGTCGTAGAGTTCGTGGCGCTGCATGAGCACCATGACGCGTGAACGGGTGGTCACCTCGTCGGAGTATTCGATGTAGCCGGCCTGTGAGAGAATGCGCAGGGCGGGGTCGACCACGCGGGGATGGAAATGAAAACGGGTGCAGAATAGCTGTAGGTTGAATTCAAACACCTTGTTGTAGCCTTCGCCTACGGCCACGTCGAGGAAATTGCACGTGAGCTCGTAGATGCGGCGTATGATGTCCTTGTCGGGGAAGGCCTCGGAGAGACGCCGCGAAAGCGTGGCTTTGTCGTGGCGGCATGTGAGGAGCACGGCGAAAGAGGGGAGGCCGTCGCGCCCGGCACGTCCCGCTTCCTGGTAATACTCTTCGAGTGAGGGGGGGATGTCGTAGTGTATGACCAGGCGTACGTCGGGTTTGTCGATGCCCATGCCGAACGCGTTGGTGGCCACGATGACACGCGTAGTGCCGGCTTTCCATGCGTTCTGACGTTCCTGTTTGTCCTCGGGCATGAGTCCGGCGTGGTAGGCGGCGGCGGGTATGCCTGCGGCAAGAAGCATTTCGGCCAGTTCGCGGGTACGACGGCGCGAGCGCACGTAGACGATGGCCGTGCCGGGCACCTTGTTGAGTATGTCGATGATTTTACCCTCCTTGTAGTCGGTGTCGCGCACGATATAGGAGATATTGTCGCGGGTGAAGCTGCGGCGGAATATGGCCGGCGATTTCATCAGCAGGCGCGAGGCGATGTCGTCGATTACTTCGGGTGTGGCCGAGGCCGTGAGCGCGAGTACAGGCACGGTGGGGAACATCTGCCTGAGCGTGGCGATACGCAGATATGAGGGGCGGAAGTCGTAGCCCCACTGTGATATGCAGTGCGCCTCGTCGACCACGATGAGGCTTATGTCGAACAGCCGCAACGTGTCGGCGAAAGAGGGTGACTGAAGTTTTTCGGGGGAGATGTAGAGCAGCCGCGCCTTGCGCAGACGGCAGCGGTCGAGGGCGAGATTGATTTCGCGGAGCGAGAGGCCGGAATGGAGATATACGGCGCGTATGCCTACGGCGTTGAGGTTGTCGACCTGGTCCTTCATCAGCGAGATGAGCGGGGTGACGACCACCGTGATGCCGGGCAGGAGCATGGCGGGAACCTGGAAAGTGACCGACTTGCCGCCTCCGGTGGGGAGCAGGCCTATGGTGTCGCGCCCCGACAGGATGGAGTCTATGATGTCGCGCTGGAGCGGACGGAATGAGTCGTAGCCCCAGTAGCGGCGCAGAATTTCCTCGGGTGTGCACTGCTGTCGGGCGTCGTCGCAGGTATCGTATGATTCTTGGGTTTCCGGCATCATTTACAGGGATGTATGCCCTTGACCTGAAGCTGAATGTTGTCGGAGGCGTTGCGGTGCTTGTTCTCCTCGATGGTGTAGCAGATGTCGAACGGCTTTCCGGCATGAATATGGTCGAAGTGCTCGGCAAGGTTGAACGCGATGCCGTTGAACACCTTTCCCGAAGTGTCGTCGACGAGTTCGAGCTTGATGTGCTCAAGCTGCTTGCCTACGAGTTTGCTCGTGCCGAAGTCGGTGACACGACGCGTGCAGAACACCGGTTTCTGGTTGCCCGGCCCGAACGGGTTGAAGCGCTTTAGCAGGGATAGCAGGCGCGGGGTGATGTCGGCGAATGTGATGAACGTGTCGATGTCGAGCTGCGGGGTGAGCTGTGTGGTGGTAATGTTCTTTGCCACATACTCCTCGAAGCGGCGTGTGAACTCGGGTATATTCTCCTCCTTGAGCGAGAGGCCGACGGCGTAGGTGTGGCCGCCGAAATTCTCGAGCAGGTCGCGCGCGGCGTCGACGGCTTTGTAGATGTCGAAACCCTGGACGGAGCGTGACGAGCCGGTGGCAAGGCCGTTGGAATGCGTGAGCACGACAGCCGGCTTGTAGTAGACTTCGGTCAGGCGCGATGCCACGATGCCGATTATGCCGCGGTGCCATTCCTTGTTGTAGATAACAATGGATTTCTTATCGGAATGGAGTTCGTCGCGCGAACTGAGTATGGTGTTGGCTTCCTCGGTGATGCGCTTGTCGAGCTCCTTGCGGTCCTTGTTGTACTGGTCGATGGCCTTTGCCTTCTCGAGGGCTTCGGCTGCGTCGCGTGCCACAAGCAGGTCGACAGCCTCGCGTCCGCTCTGCATGCGTCCGGAAGCGTTGATGCGGGGGCCGATTTTGAATATCACGTCGGAGATGGTGATTTCGCGTCCTGTCAGGCCGCTTATGCGCAGTATCGCACGCAGACCCATGTTGGGGTTGGAGTTGATGCGTCGCAGGCCGTGGTAGGTGAGGATGCGGTTTTCACCCGTCATCGGCACTATGTCGGCGGCTATGCTTACGGCGACAAGGTCGAGCATCCCCTCGAGGTCAATGGGATTGATGCCGTTGGACATAGAGAACCCCTGCATGAACTTATATCCTACGCCGCATCCCGACAGGTGGGGGTAGGGGTAGGTGGAGCCTTCGAGCTTGGGGTTGAGGATGGCTACGGCCGGCGGCAGTTCGTCGTCGGGCACGTGATGGTCGCAGATTATGAAATCAATGCCGAGCGATGCGGCGTATTTTATTTCCTCGATAGCCTTTATGCCGCAGTCAAGGATTATGACGAGCTTCACGCCCTGCTGGTGGAATTCGTCGATGACGCGGCGCGATATTCCATATCCCTCGTCGTAGCGTGTCGGGATATAGTAGTCGATGTTGGAGTAGTAGTTCAGGAGATATTTGTAGACGAGCGACACGGCGGTGGTGCCGTCGACGTCATAGTCTCCGTAGACCATAATGCGTTGCTTGCTCCCCATGGCACGGTTGAGACGAGCCACTGCGAGGTCCATCTGGGGCATCAGGAAAGGGTCGTGGAGGTCGCGCAAAGAGGGGCTGAAAAACTGCTCGGCCTCCTTTACTGACGTCACTCCTCTCTGTACCAGGAGCTCACAAATGGCTGGTGTGTCGGCATAACGCTTTGCCAACGCAGTCTCCATTTTCTGTTGTTCGGGTGTCAAGGGTAAGTAATTCCATTTACTTATCATTTATGTTGTTTTTTTATTATCATGGCAGGGGCGTCACTGTGGGAAGTATACGCCGAATCCCGTGACCTGTAAGCTCGCCTTGAGGGTCGCGGGTGGAGAGAAGTCAAGTGGCCTGCGGGGAGGGAACCGGCTCCTGTGAAGTAAATCAGTGATAAGTTACGATAAGCAATGGGGAGCCACGGGCCGATGCTTCCCGGTGTCAAGTCGGAGAGAGACCGGTGGAAGCTGAAGGCACTATTATGCCACTATCACGCAAATTTACATAAAATATTCCGATTACTGAACGTATATCTTATATTTCGGGCGCGAAATTGTATAAAATAGTGTTAAATATTTAAAAATGGATAAGGTCAGGCTCCGGGCTTTTCGGCGACGTGGTTGATGTGTACGTCCATCTGCGGGAACGGGAAATTGATGCCGTGGGATGGCAACTCGTTGTATATCCGCTCATTGTAATCGTAGAATACAGCCCAGTAGTTGTCGCTTTCCACCCACGCGCGCACCTGAAGCTGCACGCTTGAGTCGGCAAGTTCGTTGACTACGACCGAGGGGTCGCGGGTGACGCGCGGCTTAAGAGCCTTTATGTTGTGGTCGCGTGCTTCCTGCCATCGGTCGAGAGCCTCCTTCACTTTGTCCTTGCGCGAGAATATGCGGCGCAGTAATCCGGGCTTGTGCGGTTCGGGCATTACATCGGCCGGGGCGGCGTGTGGGTCATCGGTGTCATCGAGGAGGTGGAGCTCGTCGGACGATTCGCGTATGATGCGGTGGTCGTCGGTGAACATGTCGAGTATGGCCTTGCGGGCAGTTTCCACTGAATCGCCGTAGGATATTGACACATTCCATGCCACGCGGCGGTATTCCTCGCGCGACCAGTTGTTGACACTCGACGTGGAGAGTCCGCCGTTGGGTATGATGATGGCCTTGTTGTCGTAGGTGGTTATTACGGTGTGGAATATCTGTATCTCGCGTACGGTGCCTGCATATCCCTGGGCTTCGATGTAGTCGCCGACCTTGTATGGCTTGAGCAGAAGTATGAGCACGCCTCCGGCAAAATTCTGCAACGTGCCGCTCAGAGCCATACCGATGGCCACACCGGCCGAGGCAAAGAGTGCCAGGAATGAGCTTGTCTCTATGCCGAGTATGCCGATTACGGTGATTATCAGTATGAAATACAGTACGATTTTGATAAAACTCAGAATAAACGTGGTGAGCGAGTTGTCGACCTGGCGCCGCACGAGCACGGAGGCGATAAGGCGGTATATGCGCCGTATGATGAATTTGCCGATGTAGAACACGGCAATCGCTATGGCTACGTCAATGGCAAAATTGACAAGGCGTTGGGAAAGGTCGCTGATGAAATCGTTGAACGAAAAGTTTTTCAGCTGCTCGATGCCTTTGCTCATGTCGATGCCCTTGGCCGGATTGAGATCCACTAAATCGTTCTGAGTCTGAAACATAGTGCGTAGAGTATAGTTGATACGTTATCTGCGGAGTGCCGACGCTACGTCTGTGGCCCATTGCAGGTTGCCGTAGTTGTAGCCGTCGGTTTCGGAAAATTCGGGAATACCTGTCGACAGTCCGGAGTGATGCGTGAGCGGCAGCACGTTCCATATCCGCGGGGTGGCAGCCTTGTAGACGATGACATTGCCAAGCGCGTTGTCGAAAGCGGCTTTCAGCTCCGGATGCTGCGACGCAAGGTCGCCGACGTATTGTCCGAAATCAAAAAGATAACATTTGTAGGTCATGAATTGTTGGGGCGCGAAGCCGGCGGATGTGACGTTGTTGGCCTCATACACTGCCCGTGTGGCGTCGGCAAGCGCATCGAGTCCGGACGTGTCGATTACTGAAATGGTGCAGGTGCGGTTCTGTTCCGACATGGCATTGTAGAAATCGAAAGTGGTGCGTGCGGCGCCTGCGAGGTCGGCGTCGGCTTTGAGCAGGTAGCGGAGAGTCTCGTCGTATGGCATGCCCGATGCCGGCAGTTCGGTGGATGAGCCTACGATACGGTCGGCACAATCACGCAGCTCGTATGCCACCTCGACGCCTGCCATGTAGCAGCAGTCGAAGTAGATGTAGTCGAAGCCTTTGCCGCGGAGTGTGGCGGCGAGGGTCGTGACGTTCATGTAGCGGCCGCCGTCGTCGCCGAACGATAGCGGAGTCATTTCATCTGCGCTTCGTGCGTTTGACCGTACGGACTGTTCCATTCCGTTTTCAATCCACCCGCTCCCGTGGCTCCAGAGTATTATGCCGTAGCGCGATGCCGGGGCGTAGCGGCGGAAGTCGTCGATGACGCGGTTCATGCGTGCCGATGAGACCGATGAGGCGGATTTGTCGTAGGTAGCTACGATGCGTTCGCCGTAGGCGGTTATCTCCTTGAGCACTGGTGCGGAGTTGCGTGCGTGATGGTAGACGAACAGGCGTGAGTCGCCGAAATCGCCTTGCTTTTCGGCAATCGCCATCTCGTTGAGGTCGTCGGTGTCATAGTGCGCGGCGCCGAGCGAATTGTTGGCGACCATGTAGACGAGTACGGCGCGCGGACATTCGGGGGCGGGACCGTCCTCATGATCGGAACATCCTGTGAGCATCATGACCGGAACTACCAGAAACAATATTTTTAATATCAGAATTTTCATAGGATTGCAAAGATAGTGAAAATATCCGATACCCGAAAAAAACATGCGGCCCGACAGGGAGATTGAAATCGCCCGCCGCTACCCTTAGGAGCCGCATTTTGTTGCGGGAATGGAAAAAAAGTTGTAACTTCGCGGCGGAAACCCAATCATCACGTTCAGCAACGCATGGTAATATTTTTCAAAAAAGGGACCGGCTTAATCTACGGTATTGAGACCGATCATCGCTTCAACGAGCAAGAGATTGAGCGCCTTACATGGCTGCTCTCGGGTGCAAAACCCTTGTCGTCAACTTCAGTAAAAGGTGTGTATCGCGGACCGCGAAAGGAGATGATAACCCCCTGGAGCACAAACGCAGTAGAAATCACCCAAAATATGGGCTTGAGCGGCATCACGCGTATCGAACAGTTCGTCAGGACGGAACCTGACGCCGACTACGACCGTATGCTCTACCGCATCTACGACGGCATCAATTCACATGTGTTCGATACCAACCGCAAGCCTGACGAGGTGGTGTATATCGACGATATACGGGAATACAACAAGGCTGAAGGCCTCGCCCTGTCGCCCGACGAGGAGCAGTATCTCGACGAGCTGGCAAAAAAACTCGGCCGCAAGCTGACCGACAGCGAGGTGTTCGGATTCTCGCAGGTCAACTCGGAGCACTGCCGCCACAAAATATTCAACGGCACCTTCGTAATCGACGGCGAGGAGAAACCCCTCTCGCTTTTCAAATTAATCAAAAAGACATCGCAGGAAAACAAGAACGCCCTTGTGTCGGCCTATAAGGACAACGTGGCGTTTGTGAAGGGCCCGAAGGTCGAGCAATTCTCGCCCGAGCACCCCGACCGTCCCGACTATTTCCGCGTAAAAGACATAGACACCGTAATATCACTTAAGGCCGAGACCCACAACTTCCCCACCACGGTCGAGCCCTTCAACGGCGCTGCTACCGGTACCGGAGGTGAAATCCGCGACCGTCTCGGCGGCGGTAAGGCTTCGCTGCCTATCGCCGGAACGGCTGTCTATATGACATCATATCCCCGTCTCAGCCCCGAACACCGCTATGAACTCATGATGAATCCGCGTGTGTGGCTCTACCAGACACCGGCCGACATCCTTATCAAAGCCTCCAACGGTGCCTCGGATTTCGGCAACAAGTTCGGCCAGCCGCTTATCTGCGGTTCGCTCCTGACGTTCGAGCACGAGGAGGACGGACGCTTCTACGCCTACGACAAGGTAATCATGCTTGCGGGCGGCGTCGGCTTCGCGGCTAAGAAAGACGCTATCAAGGGCGTGCCCGGAGCAGGCGAGAAAGTCGTGGTGATGGGCGGTGACAACTACCGTATCGGTATGGGCGGCGGCGCAGTGTCGTCGGTCGAGACCGGTCAGTATGCCAACGCCATAGAGCTCAACGCCGTGCAGCGTGCCAACCCCGAGATGCAGAAGCGTGTGGCCAACGTCATACGCGCCCTCGCCGAGGATGACGTGAACCCCATCATCTCTATCCACGACCACGGCGCAGGCGGTCACCTCAACGCCCTGTCGGAACTCGTCGAGGCTACCGGAGGCCACATCGACCTCGATGCTCTCCCCGTAGGCGACAAGACGCTGTCGGCCAAGGAGATTGTGGGCAACGAGAGTCAGGAACGCATGGGCTTCGTAATCAATGCCAAAGATATACCCTACGTGGAGCGCATAGCGCAGCGCGAGCGTGCTCCGCTTTATGTCGTAGGCGAGACCACAGACGACAACCGTTTCGTGTTCGAGGACAAGGACGGCAGCCGTCCCATCGACCTCGCCATGGAGGATATGTTCGGCAACTCTCCCAAGACGATAATGCGCGACAATACCGTAGAGCGCACATATACAGCCGCCGACACCGACGAAAACCATATCGAGGAGTATCTCCGCGGAGTGCTCTCGCTCGAGGCTGTGGCCTGCAAGGATTGGCTGACCAACAAGGTGGACCGTTCGGTCACCGGCAAGGTGGCGCGCCAGCAGTGCCAGGGCGAAATCCAGCTCCCGCTGAGCGACTGCGGCGTCGTGGCGCTCGACTACAACGGACATGCAGGTATCGCCACTTCAATCGGTCACGCCCCGCAGGTGGCGCTTGCCGACTCGGCCAAGGGCTCGGTGATGGCAATCGCCGAATCCCTTACCAATATCGCCGGAGCAAATCTGGCCAAGGGCTTGAAATCGGTTTCGCTGTCGGCCAACTGGATGTGGCCCTGCAAGAACGAAGGCGAGGACGCCGCCCTCTACCGTGCGGTCGAGGCCTGCTCCGATTTCGCCTGCTCGCTCGGCATCAATATTCCTACCGGAAAAGACTCATTGTCGATGACACAGAAATATGGCGAAAACAAAGTGTACGCGCCCGGCACGGTGATTATTTCGGCGGCCGGCGAGGTGGCCGATGTGCGCCGCACGCTTTCTCCCGTGCTTTCGCCGCGTGTTTCGACATTATATTATATAGATTTCTCGTCGGATGCATTGCGACTGGGCGGTTCGGCACTCTATCAGTCGCTCAACAAAGTCGGTTCCGACGCTCCGACAGTGACTGACCCCGCAAAATTCGCGGCCGCGTTCGAGACCATGCAGAAACTCGTGAAGCAGCGCAAACTGCTTGCCGCTCACGACGTATCGGCCGGTGGTCTTGTGACGACGCTTCTCGAGATGACTTTCGCCAACACCGACGGCGGTGTGTTCTTCCATACTACCGGTTTCAAGATGTACGGCGAGGAAGACCTCGTCAAGATACTGTTTGCCGAGAATCCCGCAATGGTAATCCAGGTCGACGACAGGAAGAAAGCCGCCGTGGAGAAGATACTCGACGATGCCGGCGTGAAATATTTCCCCATCGGTTACCCCACCGACGAGCGCACCGTAATGATAGAGCATGGCGAGAAGGAACTGCTCCTCGGCATCGACTATCTGCGCGACGTATGGTTCGAGACATCGTATCTGCTCGACCGTCTGCAGAGCGGCGCCGAATGCGCTGCGATGCGTTTCGAGAACTATAAGAAGCAGCCGATACGTTACCGTATACCGGCGTCGTTCAAGGGCACTGTCGAGGCTCTCGGTCTTGACCGCCGTCACAAAGAGCCGTCGAAAGCGCGTTGCGCCATCATCCGCGAGAAGGGTGTCAACTCCGAGCGCGAGATGGCCTACTCGCTCTATATGGCAGGCTTCGAGGTGAAGGATGTGCACATGACCGACCTCATGTCGGGCCGCGAGACACTCGACGATGTCAACCTCATAGTGTTCTGCGGCGGATTCTCCAACTCCGACGTGCTCGGTTCGGCAAAAGGCTGGGCAGGCGGATTCAAGTGGAACGATAAGGCAAAAGAGACATTGCGCCGCTTCTTCGCCCGCGAGGACACGCTCTCGCTCGGTATATGCAACGGCTGCCAGCTCATGATCGAGCTCAACCTCATCAATCCCGAGCATGAGAAACCGACCCGCATGGAGCACAACATATCGCACAAATTCGAGTCGCAGTTCCTCGGGGTCAAGATACCTCAGAACAATTCGGTCATGATGGGTTCGCTGTCGGGCATGAAGCTCGGTATCTGGGCGGCCCACGGCGAAGGCAAATTCAATCTGCCCATGCCGCTGAGCGAATACAATATCGTGGCGCAGTACAACTATTCGGCTTATCCCGCCAACCCCAACGGCTCGCGTGCGGCGGTTGCCGGTATCGCGTCGAAAGACGGCCGTCATCTGGCCATGATGCCTCACCCCGAGCGCGCCATGTTCCCGTGGCAGTGCGGATATTATCCCGCCAACCGACGCAACGAGGAGGTGACGCCGTGGATCGAGATGTTTGTCAATGCCCGCAAGTGGATACTTGACAGAACGAAATAATAAAAAGCAGTAGGCGCGGGTGGATGCATCGCAGATGCTCCGCTCGCGCTTGGTTTTCAAATAATAACAGTTTTACCGATAGATGCAACCGATGCCGCGTTCAAACGGGGGCGTGGCGTCAATTAAAAGGAAAGATTTATGGGAGGTTTTTTCGGCGTAGCAAAAAAGAAAGCATGCGTCAACGACTTGTTTTACGGCGTGGACTATAATTCCCACATGGGTACCAAACGCGCGGGTATAGTGACAGTGTCGCGCGACGGGATTTTCACCCGTTCGATACACAATATCGAGAACTCTTATTTTCGCACCAAGTTCGAGGGCGACCTCGACACATTTTCAGGCAACAGCGGGGTAGGGGTGATTTCTGATACCGACGCGCAGCCTATCATCATCAACTGCCGTCTCGGCAAGTTTGCCATCGTCACGGTGGCGCGTATCAACAACGTCGTGGAGCTTGAACGCGAACTTCTGCTTGACGGACAGCATTTCTGCGAGCACAGCTATGACATAGTCAACCCGACTGAGGTGGTTGCCACGCTGATATCGCAGGGCAAGGACCTTGTCGACGGCATCAACAACGTGTACCGCCGCGTGCAGGGCTCATGCTCGATGCTGCTGTTGTTTGACAACGGCGATGTCGTCGCCGCCCGCGACAAACTCGGCCGCACGCCGGTGATACTCGGCCGCCATATCGACGGAGGCGCCCGTGCGGTGACATCCGAGACATGCGCATTCCCCAATCTCGGTTTCGAGATAGACCATAACCTCGGCCCGGGCGAGATAGTACGCTTCAACGCCGACGGGTTCACCACCCTGCAGCAGCCGCTCGACAAGATGCAGATATGCGCCTTCCTGTGGACCTACTACGGGTATCCCCCCTGCGAATACGAGCACCGCAATGTCGACGAGATGCGCTACTCTCTCGGTCTCGACATGGGCGAGCGCGACGAGACGGAGGTGGACTTCGTAAGCCCCGTGCCCGATTCGGGCATCGGCATGGCGCTCGGTTATGCCCAGGGCAAAGGCGTCCCCTATCTGCGCGGTATCGTCAAATATACTCCCACATGGCCCCGTTCGTTCACCCCGAGCACGCAGGAGCGCCGCGAACTCGTGGCCAAGATGAAACTTATAGCCAACCGCTCGCTTCTGAAAGGTAAGAAGGTGGCTTTCTGCGACGACTCCATAGTGCGCGGCACGCAGTTGCGCGACAACGTGAGCGACATCCGTGAGGCCGGCGCCGAAGCGGTGCACGTGCGCATATCGTGCCCGCCGCTCATTTTCCCCTGCACGTTCCTCAATTTCACCAGTTCACGGAGCGAAATGGAGCTTATAACACGTCGCGTGATAGCCGACCTCGAGGGCGACCAGAACGCCAACCTCGACAAATATGCAGACCATACCACCCCCGAATACGCAGCGATGGTGGAGCAGATACGCGTGCGTCTCGGCCTCGACTCGCTGAAATTTAATACTGTAGACGATATAGTCAACGCCATAGGGCTGCCCAAGGAACGCATCTGCACGCACTGCTTCGACGGCTCGAGCTACTATTGATGCACCACAGGCGTATGGCATCCCCCGCCAGCGGTATCATTTTAGGATTAGGACAAGTCGGACGAGTCAGACATGTCCGACCGGTCCGACTTGTCTGACCCGTCTGATTGCTGCGGCAATTCAGGCTTAATTTATAAACTTTCCGACAAATTGACTAATAAAGGGAAATATTAGACAATTTGTCGGAAAGTTTTTGATAAATTGCAAAAATAAACTATCTTTGTAATCTTGAAAATGAAGTGGTTAAGCCGATTATGCGTTCTAAATTCTTGAAATTCAGAATATAATCGCGCCGACGCTTTGTTTGTGGCAATGAGAATAGTAATTTTAAATCATAAAAAGTAAAGATTATGAGTTTAAACATCATTGTGCTGGCCAAGCAGGTGCCTGACACCCGCAATGTCGGCAAAGATGCGATGAAAGAAGATGGCACGATTAACCGTGCAGCGCTTCCCGCCATCTTCAATCCCGAGGACCTGAATGCTCTTGAGCAGGCACTCCGACTCAAGGACGCCAATCCCGGTTCTACCGTTACGCTGCTTACCATGGGACTTCCGCGTGCGTCGGAGATAATAAGAGAAGCTATGTTTCGCGGTGCCGACGGCGGTATCGTGCTAACCGACAGAGTGCTTGGCGGCGCCGACACTCTTGCCACCTCTTATTCGCTCGCACAGGCTGTAAAGAAATTCGGCAACTATGACATCATACTTGGCGGACGTCAGGCCATCGACGGCGACACTGCACAGGTAGGTCCGCAGATCGCAGAAAAATTAGGTATTCCCCAAATCACTTACGCTGAGGATATTCTCGAACTCAAAGACGGCCACGTGGTAGTGAAACGCCGTCTGGAGAACGGTGTGGAGACTGTAAAGGCTCCCCTTCCTTGCGTTGTCACCGTGACCGGCTCGGCCGACGCCTGCCGTCCCCGCAACGCAAAGCGCGTGATGAAATACAAACGTGCCGTATCGCCTACCGAAAAGGCTAAACTTACCCCCGAGCAGCAGGCTATCGTCGACGCCCGTCCCGACCTCAATCTTCAGGAATGGAGCGCGGCCTACGTGGAAGCTGATCCCGAACAGATCGGTCTCCCCGGCTCGCCCACCAAGGTAAAGGCTATCGAGAACGTGGTGTTCACCGCTAAGGAAAGCCTCCGCCTCGAAGACAACGACGAGCAGATAGAGAATCTCGTAAAAGAGCTTATAGCTAATCATACTATCGGCTGATAACGGCCGCCTCAATCAATTTAAAGAAAATGGCAGACAACAATAATCTTATCGTATATTGCGAATATGAAGATGGCAAAGTAGCCGACGTGAGCCTCGAACTGCTTACCAAAGGCCGTCATCTCGCCGACCGTCTGGGAGTGAAGCTCGAAGCGCTTGTCATCGGCGACAACCTCAAGGATGTGGAAAAACAGGTGGCTCCCTACGGCGCCGACGTAGTGTACAAGGTTGAGGACGCGCGCCTCTATCCCTACACTTCCAATCCTCACGCCGCAGTGCTCATCAACCTGTTCAAAGAAATCAAGCCGCAGATATGCCTCATGGGCGCTACCTGCATAGGCCGTGACCTCGGTCCCCGCGTGTCATCGTCGCTCCACAGCGGTCTGACCGCCGACTGTACGTCGCTCGAAATCGGCGACCACAAGGATCCCAAGACCGGCAAGGAATATACCGACCTGCTCTATCAGATACGTCCCGCTTTCGGCGGTAACATCGTGGCTACGATTGTCAACCCCGAATGCCGTCCGCAGATGGCTACCGTGCGCGAGGGCGTGATGAAAAAAGAGGTGTTCAATCCCGACCACAAGGCTGAGGTAATCGACCTCGACGCAAAGAAATATGTCGCCGACAGCGACTTCGTGGTTGAAATCATCGACCGTCACATCGAGAAGTCAAAGGTCAACATCAAGAATTCGCCCATCATCGTGGCCGGTGGCTATGGCGTAGGCTCGAAAGAGAACTTCGACCTGCTCTATGAGCTTGCCAACACACTCGGTGCCGAAGTGGGCGCTTCGCGTGCGGCTGTCGACGCCGGATATTGCGAGCATGAGCGTCAGATTGGACAGACCGGCGTGACCGTACGTCCGAAGCTCTATATCGCCTGCGGTATCTCAGGTCAGATACAGCACATCGCCGGCATGCAGGAGAGCTCGATTATCATCTCAGTCAACAACGACCCCAACGCACCCATCAACACTATTGCCGACTATGTCATAACCGGCAATATCGAGGATGTGCTCCCCAAACTCATTAAATATTATAAGAAAAACTCGAAATAACAGCTCGATATGGCTAATTTTTATACCGATAATCCCGATTTAAAGCAGCATCTTTCTCATCCGTTGATGAAGAAGATTGTCGAGCTCAAGGAGCGCGGCTATGCTGATGCAGAAAAATATGACGACGCTCCCCTCGATTTCGAGGACGCTATGGACAACTACGACAAGGTGCTCGAAATCGTCGGCGACCTTTGCGGTGAAATCATCGCGGGCAATGCCGAGGATGTAGACCATCAGGGTCCCCACGTGGAGAACGGCCGTGTCGTATATGCCGACAAGACCAAGGAAAACCTCGAGGCATGCCGTAAGGCCGGCCTGATGGGCATGTCGATGCCCCGTCGTCTGGGCGGTCTCAACTTCCCCATCACTCCCTATATCATGGCAGCCGACATCGTCAGCCGCGCCGATACAGGTTTCGAGAACCTCTGGGGCCTGCAGGACTGCGCCGAGACTATCTATGAGTTTGCCGACGAGGACCAGAAGCAGCGCTACATCCCCCGCGTATGCGAGGGCGAGACCATGTCGATGGACCTTACCGAACCCGATGCGGGTTCCGACCTCCAGTCGGTAATGCTCAAGGCAACTCAGAAAGAGGACGGCTCATGGGTGCTCAACGGCGTAAAACGCTTCATCACCAACGGTGACTCCGACATCCACCTGGTGCTTGCTCGCTCGGAAGATGGCACAAAGGACGGCCGCGGCCTCTCGATGTTCATCTACGACAAGCGCAACGGCGGTGTGACCGTACGCCGCATCGAGAACAAGATGGGTATCAAGGGTTCGCCCACCTGCGAGCTCGTCTACAAGAACGCTCCCTGCGAACTCTGCGGCTCTCGCCGTATGGGTCTCATCAAATATGTGATGGCGCTTATGAACGGCGCACGTCTCGGCATCGCCGCCCAGTCGGTAGGTGTGAGCGAAATCGCTTACCGCGAGGCTCTCGGCTATGCCAAAGAGCGTATGCAGTTCGGCAAAGCTATCATCGAGTTCCCCGCAGTGTATGAGATGCTCGCCGTAATGAAGGCTAAGCTCGACGCTTCGCGCTGCCTCCTTTACGAGACTTCACGCTACGTCGACCTCTACAAGGCATACGAGGATATCGAGAAAGAGCGCAAGCTCACTCCCGAGGAGAAAGCCGAGCTCAAGCTCTACCGCAAATATGCTGACGCCTGCACTCCGCTTGCAAAGGGTCTTTCGAGCGAATACTGCAACCAGAACGCCTACGACTGCATCCAGATACACGGCGGCTCGGGCTTCATGAAGGATTACGCATGCGAGCGCGTATACCGCGACGCACGTATCACTTCAATCTATGAAGGTACGACCCAGCTCCAGGTAGTGGCAGCCATCCGCCACGTCACCACCGGCACCTACGCCGCCCTCATGGAAGAGTACGCCAAGATGGAAGTGAGCGAGAAACTTGCTCCCGTCAAGGAGATGCTTACCGGTCTCGTTGCAAAATATCAGGCAGCTATCGCCAAAGTCAACGAGGTCAACGACCCCGCCTTCACCGACTTCATGGCACGTCGTCTCGTCGAGATGGCCGGCAACATCATCATGTCGTATCTCCTCATCACCGACGCTTCGCGCTACAACAGCGAGTCGATGACCAAGAGCGCTATCGTCTACGGCAATATCGCCCGCGCCGAGGTAGAGAAACATGCGGAATTCATCGCTAATTTCTGCCCCTGCCAGCTTGAGGTATACAAAGCGTAAACCATAGCCGAATGGTTTCATAATACATAATGTCGGGAAAATCATGAACATTTTCCCGACATTGTTTTTTATTAAAGCAAACTCAAAATTCATTTGATTCGAACATTACAGGGCCGTACACTATGCAGTTAGCGTTAAGAAATGCGACGCATTGAGGCGTCTGTAAGACGCTGATTATTCGTAATCCCGTATGCCGAAGTGAAACGAAGGCATGCGGGGAGTAATCACCAAATAACCGGTGGCGTCCTCCGGACGCCAGTTGCTTAATGCCGTCTTACCGCGCACGCCTGCGCTACGCTCCGGCGTACACGGTTACGAATAATCGACGTCCTGCGGACGTCACAACATTAAGTTAAAAGCATTGTACTGAACCGCATAAATCCGTTTGATCTATGCTAATACGACTGCCCCGGTGTGCTGTCCTAAAAAAACAAACAGAATTATTTATGAAAAAGATATTACTTGCCATTGCAGTAGTGCTGCCGGCTATTTTTACGAGCTGTGACCTTATCAATAAAAAATCTGACAATGCCGGTGACGCCGGCAAATCGGAACAGACCGAGGCCGCAGATTCCATCGCGACACCCGGCGAAGAGGTCCCCGAACCCGAAATACCCGTGCCTGACAATACAAAGGCCGAAAGAATAATAGCAAAATTCAATCAGGGGCCGGCAATCAATAATATTGATTACGCTGATGCTTTGGAATATGCGGAAATTTACTTAACTTTGACTGCCGACAACGTAGCTGCGCTGACCTCCGACGACAAATCGAAGCACGATGCCGCCGAGAGTGCCATCAAGGATGTGGAAAAGGAATATCCCTACAATGCCGAACTGATACAGATACTCTATCAGGCTGCCGCTCTCGACAAGACCGAAGGCGGACTTGTGCCGATGAACGACGACAACCGCGCACGCTTCGAAGCCCTCGTGCTCAGCTACGACCGTATTGGCAAGAATTGATATTGCAATGCACACGCTTTTATGTGATTGTATGGCAGCTGTTTGACCGACAAACTATAATAACCTATATATAAACCAATTAAAAAAAGTAATTTATTATGAAAAAGTTAGTATCAACTCTCTTCGCTCTCGCAGTAATCGTATCAATGACCGTGCTCACCTCCTGCAGCGGCGGCCCCAGCAACGAAAGCGTAGGCAAAATCGTCGAAAAATACAACAACGGCGACCAGCTTACCGAAGCTGATTATTCTACACTTCTTGATTATGCCGATGCGGCATTCGACGAGGCTCTCCCCGTAGCTAAAGAAGCCCAGGAAGCTGTAAATAGTGGCGATATGGACAAACTCAAAAAGATTCAGGAAAAATCTGAAAAAATCGAGAGCAAATATAAATATATGGAAGAAGCCATGAATATTGTTGAAAAGGCCGATGCGGATGAACTTGGCGCAGCTAACGGAGAAAAATTGTTGAAACTGGCAAAGAAAATTACCGACGGCACAGGCATGAGCATGGAAGATTTTCTTTAATAGAAGTCTGTACACATAATTGAATACAAGGAGGAGTCCGGTAATTCCGGGCTCTTCCTTTATATATTTGGTTATGGAATGTTGTAAACTATTCGACGAATATATGTGATGTAAAGTGCTTATTATCAGCGTAGGACTGCACCATGGTGCAGCCGAAACCGATACAAACGGGTGTTTTCATCAGCGGCTGCACCGGGGTGCAGCCCAATGCTGTTTACTTAAGAGCGTCAATATCGGCGGGTATCCGACAGGATACCGATTTAGCAGTAACCGGGTACACCGGAGCATAGCGAAGGTGTGCCCGGTAGGCCGATACACGGTTATGGCGCCCGAAGGTCGCCGATTTACATCACATCTGTTTCGGTGGCATGGAGTTATAATTAAATCGGCGGCCTTCGGGCGCATCCGGAGTCACTACATCTTTTCCGGGCACATCTCCGCTATGCTCCGATGTACCCGGTTACTGCTAAATCGGCGACCTGACGGGCGCCTTTATGCTTAAGTAAACAGCACCGGGGTGCAGCCCTACAATACTCTCATAAACAATAAGAGCTTGTCTAAAATTCATATTACTTTGCTTTTGAGGGTCTTGTCAGTGGCTTTTTGCTCGCTCTTCAGTCACGTAGCTACGGATACGCTCGCTCTTTGCAAGCAAAGCGACTTCGTCGATGACATCGCAAGCAAAAATCCATCTGACAATCCCTCTCAAAATCTGCATTATATAAATTAGACAATCTCTAAGTTTGTTCACTGAATAGTTACGGGATTTTACTGTTTGAGATAATCTTTCAGAATGAATATTTGAGGGTGAGGAGAAGTTCGAGCGGACGCAGACGGAAGGAGTAGCTGTAGATGTCGGAATCCTTGATGTAGGAATAGCTGTAGTGGCGCGTGTTGGTAAGATTGCGGGCTGAAAGTTCGATGTCGAGCGACTTTACCGGTATGTATCGTAAGTTTGCATCGAGAAACAGGCTGTTCTTATAGATGTCGTTGCCGACATTGCTGCGGTTGAAATATCCCTTTGTGCTTATTTCTATGCTTTTTACGGGATGCGTGGCGAGCGAAAAACTCAGAGAGGTCCGGTCGGAATGGTTATCTAATCCGAAACTCGCTATCTTTTGTGCGGAATATGAGTATTTTACCTCTAAATCCATTATGAGATAATTACCCAGCGGATTGCTGTTGACACCGACGAGGCACCCGTAGTTGTTCATGCTCATGCCGACGGCACGGTCCTGTCGTATCAGGTCTTTTTGCAGGTATTCATAGTTGCCTTCGAGGGAGAAAGAGGTGTTCCAGCTGAATATTTTCTTTGAAACGGAGATGCTACCGTTGAAGAGATTGGTTTTGTTGTCGGAGTTTTTGTAGGAGGATGTGATGTCGTCGCCGTCGTTGATGTCGAGACTTCCGATGCGGTTGGAGTTGGTGCGCATGAACATGAGCGAGGCCGATGAAAAAATCCCCTCGATGACGTTTCGGTGGGAGAGGTTGCAGCGCGCATACCAGTTGTTGCGTTCGTTGAGGCTGCCCGAGCCTAACACGTTGCTCTGACGGAAAGTGACGGATACCGGATTTACAATATAGTCGGAAATACCGCCCAGTCGGCTGTTGCGCCCCACGGCCAGCGCGGTCTTCATGTTGAACGGAGTAGTGTAGTTGATGCTCGCTTTGAAATTCACATCAAATCGGTCGGTCGGAAATCGCCTGTCGTCAGTCACGTCGCGGTATCTGAGGTTGTCGAGGGTAAGCGGCACGGAAATGTTGAGCAGCACGCCCCCCGCCGACCTGTATTGGTAAAACGGCTCGATGCCGGTGGTTATCTTGTATCCGCTGACGTCGTTGCTTTTCACCGGGGCCCCGAGGCCGTCAATCGACCGGAACGTGTCGTATTCGAAGTCGAAGGCAGTGCGTACGCCTATATGCGAGCGGGAGTTGATCATCCACGAATAACCGAAATCCTCATGGTTGCGTATGTGGCAGCCCTCGACATTCTGCGATACTATATCCACGCCGTCGGCTACGGCTGTCAGCCGCGCTACCGGTGTGTTGGCCGCCCAGGTGTCGGACTTGAATTCAAGTACGTGGCCCGATACCCTGAATATCCCCTCGAACCGGTTGCAGACATTGTAATCCCTGACCTTTACGCGCTCCAGTAAGCTACGGTCGTTTTGAATGCCGTAACCGTTGGAATTGAAATGACCGGTCAGCGAGAGCTTGTCAGAAATGTATTTTCCGTCGGCGTTGTTCTCGAGATTGAGCTTTAATTTGGCCTCGCGCAGGTGAGGCTCGGAGTCGGTCGATTCGCTGATTTCCACACTCTCGTCGTCGCCGGTGGCGTATGTCACCGACCGGCTGTTGCCGTATTCGAAATAGTCGTCGGTATAGTCGGCGATAAAATTAAGTGTGGAGTTTTTCCAGATATGGGTCAAAGTATTTACCGATGTCGCGACCGAACGGTTGTCGTAATAGCGTGATGAGGAGATGGGAGCTTTGCCGAAAGGGGTGTCGGAATAGATTCCGGAGGCTGTTGTCTGTTCGGAGTTGTCGCTTTCGGTCAACGATGTTGTCTCGCTACAGTAGGAGGAGCCTGTGTTGTTGCCTTTTGCCGAGAGCAGCAGCTGTGTGCGGGGCGATATGAGCATGCCGAACAGTTCGCCGAGCCACGGCATTTTTCCGTCGGCATCGATGCCGGTGCCGGCGACCGCGTAGCCTATCGGACGCAGCATGCTGCGTTTCTTTAGCTTCAGGTTGAGGGCGGCTTTGTCGCTGAATTTGATGTCGCGGAGCACCTTTTTGGGCTGATGGTTCTCGTAGATATTTACTGCGGCCACGTCGTCGGCCGAGATGTTGCGGCTCGCGAGGGCATATCGTCCGGAAAGAAGGTCGAGCCCCTCGATGTAGAATTTGTTGATTGACTCCCCGTTGTAATAGATTCGTCCGTCGTCGTTGACCTTGATGCCGGGCAGCTTCTTTATGATGTCCTCGATTGAGCGGTCGGAGGCGTCGCGGAATGAGTTGACGTCGTAGGTAAGCGTGTCACCCCGTACGCTTATCGGGGGCGCCTTTACTGTTACCTCCTTGAGTGCGAATGCCTCCTCCGTGAGAGTGTATTCTGAGCCGTTCTTGAATTGGCCGAGAGGTATGACGAGCTTTTGGTAGCCTATGCAGGAAAATTGTATTGTGCCCTCGGTCAGAGTACCGGGGTAGGAGAGGGAGAACGTTCCGATGGCACCGGTCGACGTGTAGGCTACGTTCTTTTCCTCCCGATTTTTTACCGTGATGATTACTCCGGCCACTGGCTCCCCGCCGCGTTCCTTGACCGAGCCGGTGAGAACGACAGCATCGGTCGCTGCGGTCTGGCAATCGGCAGCAAAAAACGTAATAAGAAAAAGCAATATTAGCAAGTATCTTTTCAACGTTATTTTGATATTATGTCGCGGTCTACTCCTTTTCAATCGGATTGAAGAACATGCGGTTATTGGGTATAGGCTTTCCATCCTTATTTTTGAGTAGAATAGGTGAGCCTGTAACAAAATCTCCGGGATTCAATTTGTATTCTGAAAGAGCTTTGTTGAATTTCTCGCGTGTCGTCCTTATATAATGTAAATTGATTAATCTGAAGTCATTGTTACTATTTCGTATACTGATTGCTTCAAAAATATGTTCATGGTCATCATCCTCGATTTTGAGAATCAGTCCGGGGAGATTTCCAAATTTCCAGGGTCCGTTGTTGAGCGGTATTTTTTCACTATACCAGGCAGTCCAGTTGCGTCCTCGGAAAGATGCGGTTGCTTTATTACATTTATATCCACAAATCACCTGAGTTTCCTCGCCAAGTTTCCATTGTATTTGAGGAGAGGGCTCTTCGTAGACGTAATAATCCATGAAAACTTTATCGTATGATTTAAGAATTCCTGATTGCAGGTCTTTTACTAAACTTTCGAGTGACCATGTTTTAGTTTTGGCAGCCAGGCTGATTAGACGCGAATGTTTAGCCACGGATATGCCGTCGGGATAATCATTTTTGACTATAGAGTCCATCCAATATGCACCGTATGAGGTGTATTGGCTGAAATTATGACCGATTTCGAGTATCTTGAAATATTCGCGGACATCATCCCATACCGGGTCATAAATTTTATGCGAATATATACATTCAATGTAGCTGGTGTCAAGTGGTATTTTTTCAGCAAGCCGGGCAGGCCTGTTGCCATCGCCGGTATAAGTCTGGGCTTGAACGCAAATACAAGTTATAGCGAGTAAAAATAAATATATACTTTTCATAAGATTTAATTAAGAGGGTGCAGCAAAACTGCGAAATGCTACACCCTCATGATAAACTTAACGACGAAGGGTATAATCGCCTCCTTTTTCAGTTCCGCAGAAAATCTCGTTTAACTCACGATAGTATTCATCTGCCTTCTCTTCACTTTCGAAGTATCTTTCATCTGCTGTTGTTACTTCTGCTCCGCACTCTCCAGTCCAGGTAACAGTTGCAGATGCTCCGATGATGGCTGCAAGAAAAGCCACTGAACAAATAATTTTCTTTTTCATTTTGTTACTTTTTAGTTTGATTTAAAAAATAATTATATTGAGATATATCCGGATATACAATAATTTTCGGTAACGAAGGCTATCTGAAATTCTCCCGACTGGTTGAAAAGGAAATCCAAAAATTCCTGTTCTTCATTGAAGGATGCAAGACAAATTTCTGATGTTTCGTTCCATACTTCATAAGTAATTATATCTTCAGATAGTCCGGCGACAGAAATACCCTCAGGACTAATTGTGCAGTAAATCGGTTTTGGCGGTATACGTCGTCCCTCAGTTTGATATTGTTCATTATGTTCGGACTGAGGGTTAGGTTGACGTTGCATAGATATAGTGATAGAAGTATTATTTTCTGCATTTATACTATTGGGTATTAGTAGGCCGATAATAATTAAAGGAAGAAGCGTAATTGAACAGATTCTTTTCATAATGTTCATATTTTTGTTTTTTGAGTTGGTGCAAAACTACTGTAAAAAAACTTAAGTATAGGCGAAATTGAGTACGGAAAAAGTACGGAAATGCGGTTTGAATTTTACCGTACTTTTTATTGTTGCAAATAATGTCCTTATAATAAACGGATTATGCCGTCTATGACCTTAGTTCCCATTTTCTCTCCAAAAATCTTAAGTGATAGAGAATCTCGGCGAGATACAATCGCTCCTTTAGTTCGACCCAACAATATGACCATTTGAGAGAGATTAAAATGGCACTTAATTAACAAGGCTGTATGAAAATGTATTGTTGTCAGATGGCTTTGAGTCAATAATTGAAGATTATATTTGAAATTCGGGGAGACTTTAATTACTACTTTTTCCAATTCATCCCAAATAATATCATCGTATAATAGTGCTTTTCTTTGCTTAATAAGATCAGAAAGTTTTTTATAGACATCTGATTCAAGAATTGTCGAATTAAGTGGGGCGTCAATGTTGTCATTGTAGATTGACAATAATTTATTTTTTAATGTTTCTCTGAGTTCCAGTTCGGCCTTTGATGTCAGGGCGTTATTAGTCTTTATATCCTTGATGAGGTTGTCATTGTCTAATCTTGTAGCATTGCTGTCTGTTGTACTTAAATTATGGTTGACAGCTTTTAACTTGTTTATATTGCTAAGTGCAATATGCAGATTCAATAATGTGTTTTTTACTTTATTTTTATAATATAGAATAGCTACCGCAAAAAGAAAACATAAAAAAGAAATACCGGAAATCCATTTCTTAAGTCGGGTATTAAAAGATTCAGCTTTTATTCGTGCTCTTTCATGTAGTTGATAATTATAAAAATCTTGTTCATTTACAGCAAGCTGCATTTTATTGCTGTCATAGTAATTTTCAAGATAGCCACGGTATCCTGTTATGTATTTGTCAATAGTATCTGAAGGAATTAAATTTCGTAGTTTCGGTGACAGAAGAGTTTGGTATGCAGTTCCTTTATTTAATTGATCGGAACTGTTAAGCAACTCCTGAGCATATATAAGGGCTGTATCTAATATATTCTTATATAAATAAATCTTGGAGGCATACGCCAACGCATTATTGCGTGACATTGGGCTGACTGAATCAATAGAGGCGCGTATCAATACAAGGGCAGAATCTAATTTTCCTTGTTGATATTTTATATCGGCTAATGACATTCTGGAACTTGCTGTGAAGGATGGCGGCAAATTGGAACTTAGGCTCAATGCTTTATTGAATAAGGATTCGGCGCGGTCGAATTCTCTTGCCCTTCGGTATGTGCCGCCTAACAGTTGGATGTCATAGACCATATTGAGGGTGTCACGGAGTTGGTCGCCGATAGCAATTGCTTCTTCTATGTAGGGTACGGCCTCGTCGAAAAGATTGATGCTTGTCAGCAACCGGCCTGTCTGGCTGAGAATATTTGCTTTCATATCAAGATTGGGAGAATCCTCGGGGAAATTGTCCAATGCCTGATGGAAATATTGGAGCGCAGTTGGAGTGTCACCCATATCGGCATATACTCTTCCACCGTAATATAGGGCTTCGAAGTATAATTTATCATCTTTGTCGGAATAATAGTCGATAACCTTGAGAATGGTTGTGTCGGATGAATGCCTGATATAGTTTTTATCCCGGGCTTTTATCCGCAGGAAGTCAAGATAATATCGGTCAGCTTCCGCAAATGTCGGTCGGGCTATGCTGTCGATACTGTCAAGAAGTGCCAGCGCCTCTTCGGGCGATTCTGCGATAATGGCGTCGATGCCCGTAAGCCTTTTGTCGTGTTCCCGTGGCGAACAGCCAATCATTAAGACTAAGGAGGTCAGGATTAATATACGATATATCATTTTTTAGATGCGTGTCGTTTCTTTTGTTAAGCAAAGATAGTGATTTTATTTTAATCTAAAAGAAACGACGCGATGTATGGGGAATGGGGCGGGGGCGTCTCGCCCCCGTGGTATTCTTCTTCATATCGCAAGAAATTACCACGGGGGCGGGACGCCCCCGCTCCTAAGCTCCTAAGCCCCATATTATTTCCCCGACAGCATTTTGTCGATGGCGGCGGCGGTGTCGCGCCCCGATGCTATGCAGCGTACCACGAGCGATGCGCCTGTCGAGGCGTCGCCGGCGGCGAATACCTTGTCGACGCTGCTGCGGTGCGATGCATCGACCTTGACATTCTTGCGGGCGTCTTTCTCCACGCCGAGCTGTTCGAGCAATCCCTCCTGCACCGGGTTGGTGAATCCCATCGCGAGAAGCACGAGGTCGGCCTTGATGACTTCCGTCTTGCCTGTGTGCACGAGGTTCATGCGACCCGTTGCGGGGTCTTTTTCCCATGTCACTTCCTCTACCTCCACCTCGGCCACTTTGCCGTCGCGGCCGCGGATTGCGCGGGTGTCGAGAAGCCAGCGGCGCTCGCATCCCTCCTCGTGCGACGACGACGTTTTCAATATCACGGGCCAGTAAGGCCACGGGGTTGCGGGATTTTCTCCTACCGGCGGCTTCGGCATGATTTCAATCTGAGTCACCGACTTGCACCCCTGACGGTGCGAGGTGCCCACGCAGTCGCTTCCCGTGTCGCCGCCGCCGATCACAAGCACATGTTTCCCTTTGGCGGTGATACGTTCGCCGGCGGGAATGTCGGCACCGGCGTTGACGCGGTTCTGCTGCTGGAGCAGTTCAAGTGCGAAATGCACGCCTTTGAGGTCGCGTCCCTCGACATTGAGGTCGCGGGGCACTCCCGAGCCTATCGCTACGCATACGGCGTCATAGTCACGCAGTATGTCGGCGGCAGGTATATCCTTGCCTACTTCCACGTTGTAGCGGAACTCGATGCCCTCCTGTTCGAGCAGGGCGACACGGCGGTCGATGACACTCTTGTTGAGTTTGAAATCGGGTATGCCGAAGCGGAGCAGTCCGCCGGCAGCCTCGCTTTTCTCAAACACTGTTACCGAGTGTCCCTTGCGGTTGAGGCGGTTGGCGCAGGCGAGTCCGGCAGGACCCGAACCTATCACGGCCACACGCTTGCCTGTACGCTTGGCGGGGATATGGGGCGTGACGAATCCCTCGAGAAACGCGCGCTCCACGATGGCGCATTCGTTCTCGCGGATGGTTACCGGCTCATGCTGTTTGTTGAGCACGCACCCTTTCTCGCACAGCGCCGGACATACGCGGCCCGTGAATTCGGGGAAGTCGTCGGTGGCGGTCAGCAGCGCGTAGGCTCCCTTAATGTCGTTTTTGTAGAGGCGGTCCTGCCATTCGGGCTGTTTGTTGCCCAACGGACAGCTCCAGTGGCAGAACGGCACGCCGCATTCCATGCAGCGCGATGCCTGCAGGCGGCGGTCCTCCGGATTGAGCGTCTGCTCCACCTCGCCGTAGTCGCGTATACGGTCGGCGATAGGACGGTAGCCGGCCTCTTTTCTATTTATAGTCAGAAATGCTTTAGGATTTCCCATATTGTTTTTTTCGTTTATGAGGGGGTAATTACGTTTATGTACGCGGTTGAAAACCGCGTCTACTATATATCCGATTGTCAGTGAGGTCTGGGTAGTAGCCGCGGTTTTTAACCGCGGGGGACTGAATTCTGACACTCCTGAGAAAATCTGTCAGTCACGTTCGAGGCTTGCGATTTTGCGCTGCAACGACTCCATCTTTTCATCGTGTAGCACCTTCTTGTATTCGATAGGTATCACCTTGATGAACTGGCCCACATATTCGTTCCAGTTGTCGAGCATGCGTCCGGCAAGCGGGCTGTGGGTGTGCTTGTAGTGGTTGGAGATGAAGCGGTAGAGCTCGCGGTTGTCGCTCATGTCCTCGATGAGCGAGAGTTCGACCATCTCCATGTTGCAGTAGTAATCGAAATCGCCGTCGGGATTCCATATATAGGCTACGCCGCCGCTCATGCCGGCCGCGAAGTTGCGCCCCGTCGAGCCGAGCACTACAGTGCGTCCGCCCGTCATGTACTCGCAGCAGTGGTCGCCCACGCCTTCCACCACGGCTATGGCGCCTGAATTGCGTACGCAGAAGCGTTCGCCCACGCGGCCGTTTATGTATATCTCGCCCGAGGTGGCACCGTATAGCAGCGTGTTGCCGGCGATGATGTTCTCTTCGGGAGCGAATGTCGAGCCGGCCGGGGGAACGATGACGATTTTACCGCCTGACAGTCCTTTGCCTACGTAGTCGTTGGCGTCACCTTCTAGGCGGAATGAGATGCCGTGGGCGAGGAATGCGCCGAAACTTTGTCCGGCCGAGCCTTTGAAAGTGACCGAGATGGTATTGTCGGGCAATCCGTCGTTGCCGTATTTCTTGGCTACGACACCCGAGAGCATCGCGCCGACCGAACGGTCGGTGTTGGTGATGGGGAAGTCGAGTTCGACCGGCATGCCGCTCTCGATGGCCGGATAGGCGCGGCTTATCATCTTGCGGTCAAGCACGTTGGCGATGTCATGCTCCTGCGACGTGACGTTGATGATGGCGTTCTTGTGCGACTCCTCGGGGGTGTATATGATGCGTGAAAGGTCGATATGCACGGTCTTGGGTGTCACGCATCCCGCTTTCACGGTGAGCAGGTCGCTGCGGCCTATGATTTCGTTGAGCGAGCGGTAGCCGAGTTCGGCGAGTGTCTCGCGTATCTCCTGAGCGAGGAATTTGAAGAAGTTTATTACGTATTCCGAACGTCCCACGAAGCGGCGGCGCAGCTCCTCGTTCTGCGTTGCTACGCCCACGGGGCACGTGTTGGTGTGGCATTTGCGCATCATCACGCAGCCGAGCACTATCAGGGCGCTGGTGGCGAAGCCGTATTCCTCGGCTCCGAGCATCGACATGATGATGACGTCGCGCGCGGTCTTGAGCTGTCCGTCGACCTGCAGTTTCACCTGTCCGCGCAGATTGTTGAGCACGAGTGTCTGCTGCGTTTCGGCCAGACCGATTTCCGAGGGGAGTCCGGCATAGCGTATCGAGCTTGCGGGTGAGGCTCCCGTACCCCCTTCGGCGCCCGAGATGGTGATGAGGTCGCTCTTGGCCTTGGCCACGCCGGCGGCGATTGTGCCTACGCCGCTCTCCGACACGAGCTTCACGCTGACGCGGGCGTCGGGGTTAACGTTCTTGAGGTCGAAGATGAGCTGGGCGAGGTCCTCGATTGAATAGATGTCGTGGTGGGGAGGAGGAGAAATGAGTGAGATGCCGGGTATCGAGTGGCGCGTCTTGGCGATGATTTTGTCGACTTTGAAGCCGGGGAGCTGGCCTCCTTCGCCCGGCTTGGCGCCCTGTGCTATCTTGATCTGGATTTCGTCGGCGTTGACTAGGTATTCGGTGGTGACGCCGAAACGTCCCGATGCCACCTGCTTGATGGCAGAGCGTGCCGAGGTGCCGTCCTCGCGCGGTTTGAATCGGGCTGCGTCCTCGCCGCCTTCGCCGGTGTTGGAGCGTGCGCCGATGGCGTTCATCGCGATGCCGAGAGCCTCGTGGGCTTCGCGCGAAATCGAGCCGAACGACATGGCGCCCGTGACGAAGCGGCGCATGATGTCCTCAATGGGTTCAACCTCGTCGACAGGTATAGGTGTGCCTTTCTTGAAGTCGAGGAAGTCGCGGATGAATATCGGATTGGGCTTGTTGTCGACAAGCGATGTGAATTCCTTGAATTTCTTGTAACTGCCGAGGCGCGTAGCTATCTGCAGCGTGGCTATAGTCTCGGGGTTCCATGCGTGTTGCTCGCCGTCTTTGCGGAATGAGTACTGGCCGATATGGCGTATGGGAGCTTCGGTGTCGTAGTCGGCCGAGAACGCTTCGGCATGGTCGGCTATGATTTCGCGCTGGAGGTCGGCCATGTCGATACCGCCGATTTTGGAAATGGTCTCGCCGAAATATTTGCGTGTGATTTCCTCGCCTATGCCTATTGCCTCGAAAAGCTGTGCGCCTTTATAGGAGGTGAGGGTGGAGATACCCATTTTCGACATGACTTTGAGCAGGCCCTTGTCCACGGCCTTGATGAAGTTCTTCTCGGCGGTGTGGAAGTCGAGCTGTATCTCCTTGCTCTTGACGAGGCTGTCGATGACGGCGAAGGCAAGATAGGGGTTGACGGCGCTCGCTCCGTAGCCCGACAGGAGGGCGAAATGCATCACTTCGCGGGCGTCGGCAGTCTCGACCACGAGCGCTGTCTGTACGCGTTTCTTGCGGTCGATGAGGTGATGGTGCACGGCCGATGTGGCGAGCAGCGAGGGTATGGGCGCATGTGTCTCGTCGGTGTCGCGGTCGGAGAGCACGATGTAGTTGCACCCTTCGTCGACGGCTTTTTCCGCTTCCTCGCACAGACGTTCTATCGCTTTTTCAAGGGCGTCGCTGCCGCCGTTGATGTCAAATGTCATCGACAGCTTGTGAGTGTTGAAACCCTTGTAGCGCAGGTTGCACAGTATGTCGAGCTCCTGGTTGGTGATGATGGGACGCTTCAGTTCCACCATCTTGCAAAGCTCGGGAGCCGGATTCATCAGATTCATGTTGATGGCGCCGATGTAGCTGTCGAGACTCATCACAAGCTCTTCGCGCAGCGGGTCGATAGGCGGGTTGGTCACCTGCGCGAAGTGCTGGCGGAAGTAGTTGAAGAGCAGTTGAGGTTCGTTCGACAGCACGGCGAGCGGAGTGTCGTTGCCCATCGAGTTGACCGGTTCCTTGGCGTCGACCACCATCGGCGTTATTATTTTCTCGATTTCCTCGCGGTGGTAGTTGAACGCGCGCAGCAACCGGGGGAAGTTCTCGGTGTCGTTGTTGACCTTGCGTCCCGATATTATCTTGTCGAGCTTGATGCGGTTCTTGGCAAGCCAGTCGCGGTAGGGGAATTCGCCGGCAAGCATCTCTTTGAGCTGTGCGTCGTAGAGCACCTCGTTGTTCTCCATGTCGACCATGAGCATCTTGCCCGGACGCAGACGTCCTTTCTTCTTCACCTCGCCGGCATCGAACGGCAGCACGCCGATTTCCGACGCGATTACCATCGTGTCGTTGTTGGTGATGACGTAGCGGGCGGGGCGCAGACCGTTGCGGTCGAGCATGCCGCCGGCGTAGCGTCCGTCGCTGAACAGCAGGGTGGCAGGACCGTCCCATGCCTCCATCAGGATGGAGTGGTATTCGTAGAACGCCTTCAGTTCGGGCGAAATCGGGTTTTTGTCGTTGAAACTTTCCGGCACGAGCATCGCGAGCGCGTGGGGCAGCGTCATGCCTCCCATCACGAAATATTCGAGCACGTTGTCGAGCGACGCCGAGTCGCTCATGCCGGGCTGTATGATCGGCGTCATGTCGTTGTCGCCGAACGCTTCGGGATGGAGCATGCACTCGCGCGCCTTCATCCACAGGCGGTTGCCGCGTATGGTGTTGATTTCACCGTTGTGTCCGAGCATGCGGAACGGCTGTGCCAGCGCCCATGTGGGGAACGTGTTGGTCGAGAAGCGCGAGTGTACCAGTGCCATGGCCGTGGTGAAGTGCGGATTCATCAGGTCATGGAAATAGTAGCGCAGCTGCAGCGACGAGAGCATACCCTTGTATATAATGGTCTTTGACGAAAGAGACACGATATAGAATGCCTCCTTGCCGGGCACGTTGCTTTGCTCGATTTTCTTCTCGATGCGCTTGCGCAGTATGTATAGCTTAGGTTCGAGAGGCTCGTTGGTGGCCTCGTCGGCAATGAAAATCTGTTTGATGTCGGGTTCGGCGGCACGTGCCACGCGTCCGAGCTGGTCGGAGTTGACGGGCACGTCGCGCGGCGGCAGGAACGACAACCCCATGGCGATAGTCTCGCGCTCGATGATGTCGAAAATCATCTGTCGGGCCTCGTCGTTATCTTTCGGCAGGAACACCAGACCGGAACCGTAGCGGCCTTTCTCCGGCACCGCAATGCCCTGAAGCAGGATGAATTCGTGGGGAATCTGTACCATTATGCCCGCACCGTCGCCGGTCTTGGGGTCGGCGCCCTCGGCACCACGGTGCACCATGTGCTCAAGCACCTGAAGTCCTTTTTCAACAAGTTGATGTGATTTGACACCGCGGATATTGACAAGCAAACCGACACCGCAGGCGTCCTTCTCATAATCGGGACTGTAAAGTCCATGAGGTAGAGGCAAACCTTTCTGCATATCTTTTACCTTAAATTAGTGAGCGAAAGCACTCCTACACGCTCATCGTTCAAACTATTGTTTATAATTACGCTGCAAATATAATCAATTTGTCGTAAATCCAAGTAAAAATATAGAAAAAATCTACAAATCAACGCAAAAAAACAGCAAAAAGCATAAAATTAGCCTTTCCCGACAGCCGAAACACTATTTTACCCACACTTATCCCCGCATATCCCGCATAGATGTAAAATTATGAATTATGAATTATGAATTATGAATTGTGACTCCATGCTCCTCTCCCGGTCGTGCATTATGGCGGTGAAGTTTTCGAGCGACCAGTTTATCAGGGAGTTGAGGTGAGGTAGCAGGGTGATGGCTCTTTCAGTGAGGGAGTATTCGACGCGAGGGGGTACTTCGGCGTAGATTTTGCGGTTGACGAGGCCGTCCTGCTGCAGGGTGCGTAATGTGGTGGTGAGCATCTTCTGGGAGATGTCGGGCACGGCGCTGTGGATGGCGTTGAAACGCATACATTCGCTGTCGGCGAGGGTATAGAGAATGAGCATAGACCATTTGTCGCCGATACGTGCCAGAATGTTGCGTATCGGGCAGTCGGGGTATAGCAGGTCGCGGGCAATGATTTTACGGTTCATAATAGATGCTTTACGTTATATATTATCTTGATTTTTAATATTGGTATACAAAAGTAAGCAAATGTGAAACATGTTGCAACTATAAAATCGACATCATGTTAAAAATAATAAAAGTCACATAATGTATCCCGCTGAATATCTGCAATAGTTACCTTAAAGTAACCTGATTACTCGGATTATCCTTCTTGCATGTTAAGAATCAGGCCGTTAAATTTGCATCATCAACCCCAAAAAACTATTACAGATATGAGCAATTACAGCAAAATCAGTGTTCCCGCCGAAGCACGCGTCGAACTGCACGACGTGCTTCATCTCACAGGAGCGGAAATTTCAATCAACAATCTGCCCGCAGGCGCACAGGTTCCCTTTGTGCATTCCCACAAACAGAACGAGGAAATCTATGGCATCCTTTCCGGCAAAGGCACAATGACACTCGACGGTGAAAACGTCGGTTTGGCCGCAGGCGACTGGTTGCGCGTGGCACCCGAAGTTAAGCGTCAGCTCTCCGCCGCTCCTGACAGTGCAATTTCATATATCTGCATTCAGGTCAAATCCGGCTCTCTCGAAAACTTCACCATGACCGACGCCATAGTATAACCATTCCCGTAAAAGTTAAAAAGAGAGTGTTGCAAAACTAATTTTACGACAGCATGATGAGGGAATTGCAACATTTCCAATAGTAGGGGGCAAAGCTCGACTTTAGCTGACCGCGGTTGATTATCGCCTTTGGCGCTTTGCTCTGCAAAGAAACCGCGGCTACTACACGGCTGATTATCAAGAGCCTTTGCATAGTAGCCGCGGTTTTTAACCGCGGTCAGTTTAGGCCTGCAACACCCTCCGGGAAACAGATGTTGATTATCAACGGATTATCGGACGCACAGACCGTGGCTAATTTCGCAGTTTTGCAACACCTTCTGCTATGCAAAGCGAATCGGCATATACTTACTCCTCCGGCATCCAGTATTCACTGCGCGGATTCGCACGGTGCCGTTCCACCCAGTCGTAGAGCGCGGGGAGAGTCCTTACTCCGTCGGCAATCACCGCCTCGTAATATTCCACACCGCTTATTTTCATGTAGTCGGGAGTCGAAAATTTCAATTCCAGTATCAGTTCCCTTAATTCCGGTGTAAGCCGGCCTTTGATTCGTTCGGCCATTTTTTCGAAGAATCCGTCGTAGCGCGAGCCCTCCTCGATATGGATTATGTCGAACTTCCACATTTCGCCGTCGTTACATCGGTAATTGATGTGCCATGCGATGCACCGTTCATCGGTATGAAGCCCGTTGATACAAATGATTTCCGTTACATCCGGATTGTCGGCAATCTCGGCCATAACGGCAAAACTACCGGCGGTCGTCACCCCTTTGCTGTAGACATGCAGGTCGATATCCTTGTGCGATGCGATAAGTCCCATAGCAACCGACCCGATTACATTCACCCTGCATCCGCAACGCTCCAGCGTCTCCACGATGCCCGACTGAGCCATGACACGATAAGCCCTCTCAACCGCAGCATCTGATTTTTCAGAATTTTTCATCTTTCAGTTATTTTTAGATAAATCGGCAAAGATACATTTATTTCCCGTATAAATTTGACATAAATGAAAAATTGTGTAATTTTGCGGGGAACACAGGAGGGGTGTCCTCGTTGGAGGACTGAGATTATACCCTATGAACTTGATGCGGTTAGTACTGCCGAAAGGAACTTGTGAGATTGTTTTTGCATTTCCCCGTAACAGGATTAATTTCCCCTCATTGTGTCCGTCGCCATATCGGTGCCGGATAATTTTTTACAGACATATCAGTCAGATGAAAGTAGAGATTAATCATAAGGAAGTCCTGTTGCCCGAGGGGTGTGATACTCTTACCGCACTGCTGCAGAGCCAGGGCATCAGTGAGAAGGGACATGCCATAGCTGTCAACAACCGCGTTGTCCCGCGGGCGCAGTGGGCCGAGTATACCATTGCCGACGGCATGAAGATAACGGTAATAAAAGCCGTGTGTGGAGGGTAAGGGTATGCGCGCTATCGCAATCACAGTTCCCGAATTTTTCGACGGCGAGGCAGCGGCCATTGCCTCCCTTCTGCGCGATGACCGGTATTGGCGTGTGCATATCCGCAAACCCGGAGCCACCCCCGCACAGGTCGAAGCCCTCGTAAAATCCATTCCCGCGGAATTTTACCCGCGCCTTACACTCCACGACCATTTCGATGTGGCCCGGCGCCTTTCGCTCGGCGGCGTGCATCTCAACAGCCGCAATCCGCAGCCTCCCCACGGTTGGAACGGCCTGATAAGCCGTTCGCTCCACTCTATCGCCGAGATAGCCGACGGAGGCTACGATTACGCATTCCTCAGCCCCGTTTACCCGAGCATCTCCAAACCGGGCTACAAAGGCAATTTCGATTTCGACGAGCTCCGTTCGGCTGTCAACGACCGTATATTCGCGCTCGGCGGCGTCACCCCCGAACGATTCGATGAAATCCGTTCGCTCGGCTTCGGTGGCGTGGCGATGCTGGGCGACGTATGGCGTGCCCGTATCGACGCCGATGCGTTCCGCCTCCAGTTCATCACGCACCCCGTCCCCGGCACCCCGCTTGCCTCGCAGGTAGAACGAGCCCTTGCAGGCGGATGCCGGTGGATACAGCTGCGCCACAAGGACGCCGACACCGCGACCCTCCTGCGCGAGGGCCGGGAAATCCGCACCCTTTGCGACCGCTACGGTGCCACTTTCATCATCGATGACCATGTCGGTCTGGTTGAAAAAATAAATGCCGACGGTGTCCACCTCGGCAAGAACGACATGCCCGTGGCAGAAGCCCGCGGCGTCCTGGGCGTACGCAGGATAATCGGAGCGACAGCCAACACGTTGGCCGACATTCAGTGCGCCGCACAGGCCGGGGCCGACTACATAGGCCTCGGTCCCTACCGCTTCACCACCACCAAGGAGAAACTCAGCCCCGTGCTCGGCCTCGAAGGCTACCGCGCCATTATCGCCGGTTGCCGTGCCGCCGGAATAACGCTGCCGGTTGTGGCTATCGGCGGCATAGAACTCGCCGACATCGCCCCCGTCATGTCGACCGGTGTCAGCGGCGTAGCCGTCAGCGGCACCATCCGCAATGCCCCCGACCCCGCACTCGCCACACGGGAAATAATTGACCGAATACAACAAACAATAAATTAAATAAATATGTCAGAACTTATTATCGGCGGACGCGAATTCACCTCGCGTCTCTTTGTCGGAACCGGCAAATTCCGCAGTAATGAAATCATGGAGCAGGCCATTCTCGCCTCAGGCACTCAGATGGTCACCGTAGCCATGAAGCGTATCGACATGGACGACCGTGAGGACGAGATGCTCCACCACATACAGCACGAAGGCATCCAGCTTCTGCCCAACACCTCAGGCGTGCGCAACGCCGAGGAAGCCGTCCTCGCCGCCCAGCTCGCCCGCGAAGCGTTTGGTACCGATTTCATAAAACTCGAGATACATCCCGACCCCAAATATCTCCTTCCCGACCCGGTTGAAACACTGAAAGCCACCGAAGAACTTGCACGCCTCGGATTCGTCGTACTTCCCTATATCCAGGCCGACCCCGTGCTTTGCAAACGCCTTGAGGAAGCCGGTGCGGCTACTGTCATGCCTTTGGCCGCACCTATCGGCAGCAACAAGGGACTTGTGACCCGCGAACTCTTGAAAATCATCATCAGCCAGAGCCGCGTCCCAGTGGTAGTCGACGCCGGCCTTGGCGCTCCCTCACATGCCGCTGAAGCGATGGAGCTCGGTGCCGACGCCGTGCTCGTCAACACCGCTATCGCCGTTGCCGGCAATCCCGTGGCTATGGCTCGCGCATTTGCCGCCGCAACCGTAGCAGGTCGCGAGGCATACCTTGCCGGACTGGGTGCAGTATCCGATTGTGCGGAGGCGTCAAGCCCCCTGACCTCATTCCTCGACTGATATGTTTTCCGACGAATTATTGAAATACGACTGGGACGGGACCACCGCCGCGATAATGGCGATGACGGCGGCCGATGTCGAGCGCGCCCTTCAGGCCGAACGCCTCACTGACCGAGACTTTATGGCTCTCATCTCACCCGCGGCCGCTCCGTATCTGGAGCAGATGGCCCGCAAAAGCCGCCGCCTCACCGAGCAGCGTTTCGGCAAGACGATGCAGATATTCATCCCGATGTATATCACCAACTCCTGCACCAACTCCTGCGTGTACTGCGGCTTCAACTGCCATAACAAATTCAACCGTGTCATCCTTACGATGGACCAGATAAAGGCCGAATGCGAGGCTATCAAGAAGCTCGGGCCTTTTGAAAACCTGCTTATCGTGACCGGCGAAAACCCCGTGAAAGCCGGTACCGACTATCTCGAGCAGGCGCTTCAGGTATGCCGTCCCTACTTCGCCAACCTCACCATAGAGGTGATGCCGCTCTCGACCGAGGATTACGCCCGCCTCACTCATTCGGGGCTCAACGGCGTCATCTGTTTCCAGGAGACTTACAACCGCGCCAACTATAAGAAATACCATCCCGCAGGCATGAAGTCCAATTTCGAGTGGCGCTGCAACGGCTTCGACCGCATGGGCATGGCCGGAGTGCATAAAATCGGTATGGGTGTGCTCATCGGCCTTGAGGACTGGCGCACCGACGTCACGATGATGGCGCGCCACCTGCTATATCTGCGTAAAAACTACTGGCGCACGAAATATTCCGTCAACTTCCCCCGCATGCGGCCGTCGGAGTCCGGTTTCCAGCCCAATGTAGTGATGACCGACCGCGAACTCGCACAGCTCACCTTCGCCTTCCGCATCTTCGACCCCGATGTCGACATCTCGTATTCTACCCGCGAAAACCACGCTTTCCGCAACAATATGGCCACCCTCGGCGTCACCACCATGAGCGCCGGCTCGAAGGTCGACCCCGGAGGCTATGCGTCATGCACTGACTCCCTCGAGCAGTTCACCATCAGCGACGACGCCTCCCCCGAGAAAGTTGTCGCCGACCTGCGTGCGCTCGGACGCGAACCGGTATGGAAAGACTGGGACCGCATATTCGATTGATATGGAACGTTATCAGCGACAGACAATAATCTATGGGTTCGGCGAGGCCGGTCAGCAGAAATTGCTCGCCTCCTCCGCCCTCATCGTCGGTCTCGGAGGCCTCGGTGCCCCCGTCGCGTCCTACCTCGTGTCCTCAGGCGTTGGCCGTATAGGTCTGTGCGACCCCGACACCGTCAGTCTCACCAACCTCCAGCGCCAGATACTCTACACCGAGCGCGACCTCGGCCGCCCCAAGACCGCTTGCGCTCGCGAAAGGCTCCGGGCCATGTCATCCGCCACAGTCTTTGATGTCATTGACACGGGACTCACTCCCGCCAATGCCCCATCACTGATTGCCGACTACGACATCGTAATGGACTGCACCGACAATTTCGCCACACGCATGCTCATCGACAGCGAGAGTGCGCGGCATGGCCGGCCGTGGGTTCACGGCAGCATCGACGGCCTCTACGGCTGCGTCACTGTGTTCAACCACCGCAACCGCCGCCGCTACACCGACCTCTATCCCGATGCCGACAGTTTTGCGCCCCGCCCCGGACGAATGATCGGTACGCTCGGTCCCGTCCCCGGCATTGTAGGCAGCATTCAGGCGCTTGAGGCAATCAAGGTGCTCACCGGTTGCGGCGAATGCCTCGACGGACGTCTCCTCATGCTCGAACTCGACAGAATGTCGTTCACCACAATTGATTTTTAAAAATAAATAGATAAAAATAATATATATGGCTACAAGTTTTGATGAATACGCCGGAGCGTATGACCAATGGTTTATTGAAAATTCCAACGTGCTCGCCTCCGAAGTGGCACTCGTTGCCGCGACGCTTAAAGACGCACCGCGCCCCATTCTTTCGGTAGGATGCGGCAGCGGACTGTTCGAGGATATAATGCGCCGGGAGTATGACATTGATGTCACCGACGGCGTAGAGCCTTCCACCGGCATGGCCGAAATAGCCCGCAAGCGCGGTATGGACGTAGTTATTGCCACCGGCGAGGAATTCGACTATCCCGCAGGAAAATACGGCACGATAATATTCAACGGCTCACCGAGCTATATCACCGACCTCCGCGGCATCGTGGCAAAAGTGTATGATGCTCTTCCCGCGGGCGGACGCATCATCCTCGTCGATGTGCCCAAAGAGAGCACCTACGGCATAATGTACAACCTCGCCAAAGCCCTCGGCACATGGGACCATCCGCTCCTCGCCGGAGTCTATCCCCCCAATCCCTATCCCATAGAGTTTGTCAACGTGGCCAACTGGCGCACCACCGCTGAAAAAGTCGAATACCTCAGGGAAGCCGGTTTCAAGGATATACGTTATCTCCAGACTCTCACCACACATCCCCTCTATTCCGACCTCAAGACCGAATCACCCGTAGAAGGCTGTGACCGCGGCGACTACGTAGCCGTAATCGCTCAAAAATAATTACTAATAATTTACCAAATGTAGGGCTGCACCCCGGTGCAGCCGATACAGGATATTATATTTATGGAAAAATGGAGTGAAAAAGCCTGGCAGGCGTCCCTGCCCCTCATTGAGCAAATCAAGTGCCAGCCGTTCATTCGCGGACTTGCCGACGGCACGCTGCCCGACGACATTTTCCGCTTCTACATAAGCCAGGATCGCCTGTATCTCGATGTCTACACACGCGTCCTCGCCCACATAGCGTCGCGTCTCCCCGACATAGCCGACGTAGAGACATTCCTCGGCTTTGCCGTCGATGGGGTAGCGGTTGAAAAAGAGCTTCACGCACGCTTCAATCCCGACAAAAATGCCGTCAAATCGCAGGCATGCGAGTTTTATACATCGTTCCTGCGCGCGCGTTGCCACGACGACATCGCCGTCGAGGCAGCCGCGATATTGCCCTGCTTCTGGGTATATCTCGAAATCGGCCGCTACATCCTGTCGATAGCCCGTCTCGAAGGCAACCCGTACAGGGCGTGGATAGAGACATACTCCGACCCCGCATTCGATGTCAGCACCGAAAAAGCCATTGACGTCTGCGACCGCCTCGCCGCCACCGTCTCCGATCGCGTCCGTAGCGAGATGACCGCCACCTTCATCGAAGCCACCCACCTCGAAGCCCTCTTCTGGCAATCCGCCTACAACAAAGGCGCCGCCGACCACAGTATCCTGATTTAATCCTCCCGAAGTCTCACTCAAAGTCCGACTTGTCCGACCGGTCAGACCTGTCCGACTCGTCCGACCAAAAGCACCTGAAAAAATGAAAAAATACCCCATAGCACTTACCATAGCCGGCAGCGACCCTTCCGGGGGCGCCGGCATGCAGGCCGACCTCAAGACATTCTCGGCCCTCGGCGTCTACGGCGCATCAGCCATCGTCGCCCTTGTCGATGAAAACACGCAGGGCGTCTACGGCGTCCATCCTGTGCCCGCACAGTTCGTCGCCGGCCAGATACGCTCCGTCATCGACGACCTTGGCGTCGACGCCGTCAAAATCGGTATGCTCCACGACTCCGAACTGATCAACACCGTCCGCGACACCCTCGCACAATATCCCGATGTACGCAATATCGTCCTCGATCCCGTGATGGTAGCCACCTCCGGCGACCCGCTCCTCCTCCCCGAGGCCGTCGAGACCCTGCGCTCGGTGCTCATCCCGTATAGCCGTATCATAACTCCCAATCTGCCCGAAGCCTCATTGCTGCTCGGTCAGACCATCGACAGCCAGGACCAGTTTGAGGACGCCGCCATAGCCCTCTCCAAAGCCTCCGGCGATGTCTCCGTAATGCTCAAAGCGGGCCATCTCGAGAACGATACCCTTGTCGACATCTTCTACAACGCCGAGACAGGCAAAGTGATGCGCCTCTCAGCCCCACGCGTCGACACCCGCAACACCCACGGCACCGGCTGCACCCTTTCCTCCGCAATAGCTGCATGCCTCGCCAAAGGCGCCACCCTCGACGATGCCGTCCGCACAGCCAAATCCTACCTCTACGCCGCCATCTCTTCCGGCGCCTCCTACCAGATAGGCAAAGGTCACGGCCCCGTAAACCACTTCCACGCCCTCTGGCCCGCCTGACTACTCTATAATTAAAAATAGATAATAGATAATAGTATTAGCTCCCTTAGAATTGCGCAAGATTTTCAGCTATTTTAAGGGAGCTTGTTATATAATATCGATTTTACATGGTGTTATATACCAAATTTTATTAAGGTGTATTAAAATATAGCCCTCTCATTATAAATAATATAGTGGGTTTTATTGCAATATTTTGGAATTTTGAACATGATAATTGGCCAATTGGAATAAATATGCTATTTTTGTAAAAATATGAATTTATGACCGAAATATCTTATCTTTCGACTTTACGGGAACGTGAAGATCATATTGAATTTAAAGAAGCGAAACATAATTATCCGTTTGCAGGGGGGAAACATGTTGAAGCAAAGGACAGACGGAGATGTGTTTTGGGATATGTCGTGGCACTTGCAAATGAAAGGGGAGGACGGTTGGTTCTTGGTATGTCGGATAAACTTCCCCATGAAGTAGTTGGAACTGATTTCGCAATGAATGAAGTCGGACATCTTGAGGATGAGATATACAATCGCCTTTATATACGTGTTCATTGCGAAGAACTTTACGATAAATGTAATAAACGCGTACTTGTAATTAATATTCCCTCACGACCAATAGGTAAGGCACTTCGATTTGAAGGTGTTCCTTTGATGCGGGTCGGAGAAAGTCTGCGGGAAATGGACGATCAGGAATATTTTTCAATTCTTCAGGAACAGGATCCTGATTTCTCTGCCCGAATATGCAAAGGGTTGACTATTGGAGATTTATCTGATGAAGCAATTGCTAATATGAGGAAATTAATTCATCAGAAAAGGCAGAATCAAAATATTCTTAATTATACTACGGAACAATTGCTTTCCGATTTAGGTCTTGTCTCTGATGATGGTATTACTTATGCAGCTTTGATACTTTTGGGTAAAAGTGAAGCCATAAAGAAATATATACCTCAGAATAATTTGGTCGTTGAATACAGAATATCAGAAAACCAGATCCGTTATTCTGCGCGTCAGGAATTTTGTGAACCATTATTTACAGGAATAGACAAAATCTGGAATTACATAAATCAGGATGCTGTAAATCCACTCCTTCACATTGAAGATTTTCCGCGTATTATAGATGTGCCATCTTATTCGGAAGAAACGATTCGTGAGGCCATTCTAAATAGCATACAACACCGTAGTTTCCAAATGGGCGGAGATATTTTGGTTAAAGTGTCTCCCGAAGCATTGGAAGTTTCTAATTCCGGAGGATTCCCCTATGGAGTAAACCTAAGTAATATATTGACAGTTAATAGTTCTCCTCGTAGCAGAAGATTGGCTGAGGTAATCGAAAGAGCCGGTTTGATAGAGCGCTCCGGTCAAGGTGTGGATATAATGTTCTCAAATTGTATTACAGAAGGTCGTTCATTGCCGGATTATAGTGAATCCGATGATTTTCAAGTTAAATTGCGCATCGAATCCAAAATAATTAATCCTCAACTGCGAAGGTATCTTCATGCCCTCAAAGCAGAACGTAGACCCGAGGAACAGCTCAATACTTTTGATTTGCTTACCATATACTCAATACTTAATAAGGATGGAAGCCGAGTATATGAACGCTCTCTTAAACGGTTGTTAAAAGAAGGAATTATTCTTAAACACCCGGTGTTCGGTTATATTATGGGAAACGGATATTTCGAGTATAACACATTCGTATTGAGAGGCCATGTAGATGCTGATACTATGAGGCGTCTATACTATTTACTTGAAAATGGACCAAAATCAATGTCATCGTTTGTCCATACGTGGGAAAATGAATTGACAATTAAACAGGTGCGTACGAAAATTGAAAAACTTGTCGGATTGGTACTTAGTAAGACTGGTAGAGGGAGAGGTACATTATATGACTTTATTAAGAATAGTTAATTTGAAAAATATAGCCCTCTTATTAACAGATTAATAGCTTATTTGTAATAGCTTTTTAGAATTTATAGCCCAATACATAGTTATATGAAGGCATTACAATTTGAAATTCTGTAACGCCTTCATATGATTATAATATACTATTGATTATAATATACTATTGAAAACTCACTCGTTGACTACCTTTATTGTATACGTTGCGGGTTTAACGCCTTTGGCCGATACGGTGAATTTAATCTCGCCCGGTTGCGCGCCGCTTCTTACTATGGCTGTGGCTGCACCGCTGAACAGGTCCATTTCCGCATTCTGGAACGGCAGCACGCATGTCGGGTCGCCGTTGGCCGTTGCCTCGAAACTGCCCGCTCCCGTCACATTGAACTTGACGCGGCGGCTGTCGGTAGGCACTATATTGCCATCCTTGTCGGCCACCTGCACGGTGAGATAGGCGAGGTCATCGCCGTTGGCTGCCAACTTGTCGGTATTGGAAGTAACGACAAGATGATGCGGCTTGCCTGCGGTTCTGACAATCTTCTCGGCAGCACGGTTGCCATCCTTGTCGTAGGCCACTACTTTGAGTTCGCCCGGCTCATAACGGGTCTCGTTCCACATCAGGCGGTAACGCGTCTGGAGCGTGGAGTCATTTTTCTCGCGCACGCCCCGGCTCTTGCCGTTGATGAAAAGCTCGGCCTTGGGATACGACGTATATACGAACACCGGAGTCACTTCCCCCTCGCGTCCTTTCCAGTTCCAGTGCGGAAGCACATGTAGCGTGGCGTCATCTTTGTTCCATTGCGAGCGGTAGAGATAATAACGGTCCTTGGGGAGCGATGCGAGATCGATTATACCGAACACCGAACTGTGGCTCGGCCATGCATCGGTATCGTAAGGCGACGGTTCGCCCAAGTAATCGAAGCCTGTCCATACGAACTGACCCAATACCCACGGCTGTTCGTCCATGAAGAAATCGATGTCGGGCGTGTTCGACCAGAAGCAGCTCTCATTGTCATAGCTCGATGACTGATTGTCGGGATGTACTACCTGATTGTGCTCGTTCTCGAACGATACGGGAAAATGATACACGCCGCGCGACGATACCGTCGATGCCGTTTCCGACCCCAGTATCATGCGCTGCGGCAACATTCCGTACGCTTTCTCGTAATATTGCGGCTTGTAGTTGAATCCCGGAATATCAAGCGACGCTGCAAACCCGTTGTCGAGCACGGCGCCTATCTGGTCCATGCCGCAGGTCACGGGACGCGTGGTGTCGAGACCCTTTATCATATCCTGGAGCATGACGAGTTCCTGCACGCCGTCAGGCCCCCACTGGCTCGGCACCTCGTTGCCTATCGACCACATTACCACCGACGGATTGTTGCGGTAATGCTTCACCATATTCGTGATGTCGCGCTCGGCCCATTCGGTGAAGAAACGTCCGTAGCCGTTGGGCGATTTCGGACGGAAACTCCAGTCGTCAAACGGCTCAACCATCAGCATCATGCCCATCTCGTCGCACAGTTCAACAAGTTCCGGAGCCGGCATGTTGTGTGACGTGCGAATAGCGTTCGCTCCCATATCCTTCAGCAGTTCTATCTGATGACGGAGTGCCGAACGGTTCACGGCCGCGCCGAGCGGTCCGAGGTCATGGTGGTTGCACACGCCCTTGAATTTCGTAGGCTTGCCGTTGAGGAAAAATCCTTTCTCGGGGATATACTCAAGTTTCCTTATACCGAACCGCGTATCATAGCTGTCGACAGCCTTACCGTCGACTTTCAATGTCGTCCGTGCGGTATAAAGCGCAGGGGATTCGGGGCTCCACAACTGAGGGTCAGCTACGAGAAAATTCTGCGTATGCTTCTGTCCGTGTGCGATATATGGCGCATGATTACGGGCTACGACTTTACCTTCAGGGTTGATGATTTCAGTGGTTACGTCAATCTTTTCCCCCTTCTTCGCTCCCTCAATCTCTATGGCAATGTTTACCGAGGCTTCCTTGGCCGACACATCAGGCGTTGTGACGAATGTGCCCCATGTAGGTATATGCCCCCTGTCTGTATTTACCAGATGGACATTACGGTACAGTCCCGCACCGGGATACCATCGCGACGCGCGCTCGAAATTCTCCAGCTCCACGACCATATCGTTGTCGCCGGGCTTCACAGCATCGGTCACATCGGCGTAAAACGAGTTGTATCCGTAAGGCCAGTAAACCACCTCCTTGCCGTTGACCTTTACATGCGCGTTGCTCATAGCGCCGTCAAACACAAGCGCTACGTTGCGTCCCGCGGTATCAGGCACTTCAAATGTCGTGCGGTACGTTCCTTTCCCTATGAAAGGAAGGCCGCCTGTTCGTCCCGTCTTTACAGTTTCCTCCGTCTCGCCGTTCTGTTCGACCGCCACTTTCTGGAGATCGTTGTCGCGGTCGAACGGTCCGTATATGGCCCAGTCGTGCGGTATCCTTACTTTCTGCCACGCGCTTTCGGCGGCTGCATCACCTTTTTTGAATTCCCAGCCGTCGTTGAGGGTAGTGACTCTTCTCTCGCCGTAGGCGGTGAAAGCAATGGCTCCCGAAAGAGCCATCGCAGATATTGTTTTTATTACTTTCATTTGTTTTTATTCTTATATTCCACAAATGCATCAAGGGCAATCGTCGGAGAGTCGTTGTCGAAGCATCCGAGCTGGTATCCGCCGTTATATCCGCCGGGGGCTTCCGGTTCCCAGTAGAACACGCCTTCGACGTTGGCTGTAAGCGCCTTTTCGATAAGTGCCTTTGTCTGCTCCGGCTCGTTGTAGGGCGCGCCGATTTCGCATATCATCACAGGTTTGCCGTATTTCTCGCGGCAATGCTCCACATTGGCTATGCAGTCATTCACGACCTTTTCCCAGCCGCCGGTCTCGCCGGCCTGCTCGGCCCAGTACGGATAGAGCGACATGCCTATCATGTCATACTTCCCGCCGTTGGCTTCAAGTATGTCAAACATGCGGTCGTAACGCTCACGGTCATTGCCGCCGTCAAGATGCACGATGACTTTGGCGTCGGTAAACACTCCTTTAACAGCATCGTAGCCGGCATTATTCAGTCGTGTGAGCTGTTCGGGATTGTCCACCGACCCAGCGGGAAGCATCATGCCCGGAGTGGTCTCGTTGCCCACCTGCACCCATTCGGGAGTGACGCCTGCTTTCTTTAGCGCCGTAAGTGTCTCGGTGACATGGTTTCCTACCGCCTTGGTCAGGTCGTCAAACGACAGTTCTTTCCATGCTTCCGGCATCTCCTGGTGCCCGGGGTCGGCCCATGTGTCGGAGAAATGAAAGTCAATCATCGTGCGCAGCCCGAGGCTGTCGGCGCGTACCGCCTTTTTTACCACATCGGCTATATTGTTCCAGCCGTCTTTGGGATTGACCCATACGCGCAGACGTATCGAGTTGACGCCGCAATAGTCGCGTAGCAGCTGCATGCATTCCATCTCGCGGCGTTCTGTCCCCGGAGTATAGAATTTCTGTCCGTTGGCTTCCATTTCTGTTACCCAGCTTACGTCGGCACCCAATGCGAAGCCCGTTTCCTTTACATTCTTCTCGGCCGGTGTCGGCTCAGCATTGTCCTTGTCCTGCTTTCCGGAGCATGACAATACCGTTGCCGACAAAACCAGTGCCGATATGATTATCGATGTATATTTCATGGTTGTCTGTATAAGGTAAGTTATTATTTGAATGCGTCAAGTGCCACGGTAGGCATTCCGTTCTCGAAGCACCCTTTCTTGTATCCGCCGTTGTAACCCGCCGGAGCCTGCGGCTCCCAGTAGAAGATACCTTTGACATCGAGCGATGCGGTGCGGGCGATGATGTCGGTGAGCATTGCCTTGCAGGCGTCGGCCTCGCGGTAATCCATTCCCACCTCGCATATCATCACGGGCTTGCCGTAGGTGGAGGTGACATAACTGATGTTGGCAATCAGGTCGTCAGTAGTGCTTTTCCAGCTGTCGGCATCGGGATAGAACGACATTCCGATCATGTCATATTTCCCGCCGTTGGCCTTGAGCGCGCCGAATATGCGGTCGTAGCGCCACTGGTCATTGCCCTTGTCAAGATGTACGATGACCGATGCGTTGGGGAACACCGCCTTGACGGCATCATATCCTGTCGATACGAGTTCGGAGAAATTCGCGGGATTGTCAATCGACCCTAACGGGAAGAGCATTCCGGGCGTTGTCTCGTTGCCTATCTGCACCCATTCCGGCTCAATGCCGTAGGCTGCCAGGCCCGACAGCATTTCGTTGACATGCGATGTCACGGCTGACTTAAGACCGCTCATGTCGAGGTCGGCCCAGGCTGCCGGGGTCTCCTGCTTGCCGGGATCGGCCCATGTGTCGGAGAAATGGAAGTCAATCATCAGGCGCAGCCCGAGTGAGTTGGCGCGGCGTGCCTTGACAAGCACGTCGTCGACATTGTTCCATCCCTCTTTGGGATTGACCCATACGCGCAGACGTATGGCATTGACACCGCAATGCTTTTTGAGAAGCTCCATGCATTCCGTCTGTGTACCGTCGGGAGCGAAGAATTTTTCCCCCTCGGCTTCCATCTGCGTAAGCCAGCTCACATCGGCTCCCTTGGCGTATGTGCCGCGTTCGATTTCAATAGGTTTGTTATCGGGCACCGGATTGCTCACCGGGCTGTCCTCGCTGCACCCCGTAACGGCCGCTGCAGAAAGGACAAGCGCCATGGATGCAAATATTTTTGTCATTTTTTTCATCATTATTCAGAACGTTTTTTTATCAATATATACCGTAAAAAGTAACGGCTGACGGCATTTACTTATTATATCGTTTTTCGCTAACTATCCGGACGTTATATTTTTTTTAGAGGGTGTTTAACTTTTATTGTCAGACACCCTCTCGCTGTAGGGTAGTGGCCGCGGTTTTTAACCGCGGAAAAACACTCGCGGAGAAATACTGTCGCGGAAAAAGTTATTGGACTTCGGAGTATGAGTACGTGCTGTTGATAAGGTCCACGGTCAGCAGATATGACCCGTTGGCAAGCGCGTTGTCCCCGTCAAATCCGTCATGGCCGTAAAGGAGCACTCCGTCACCTCCGCCGAAACATACGTCCCAGCTTTCGTTGATGAGGATTTTGACACCCCACGGTGTCTCGGCTTTCTTTTCAACCACGGCGGTGAATACGCCCGGTGTCTCCGACTGCGTCATCGGCATCTTGGTCCAGTCATCGTTAAGTCCGGAGTAGCATACGGTATTGACGGCAGTGACCTCATATTTCAGGGCGTCGATACCTACGTTCAGTATGTACAGTCCCTCCTCGGGTGCCGGAATATTGGTCTTGGCGCCGAATTTCAGGTTGCCGCTCATAGCGTCGCCTTCTTCGCCTGTGCCCCAGGCATCATCCCAGTTGCCGGCTTCCTTGTAGAGCTTGTAGCCCCATTTCGATGCGAAATACACGCCGCCTGCGTATGCGGTTTCCTCCTCGTTGTAAAGGCGCAGGAAGTGGTTGAAATGCCATTTGCCCGATACGGCGTCGTCGTGTCCCGAGATATACAGGGTCGGTTTGGCCGGTTCTACGGGTTCAACCGATTCAGCCTCGAACGTTACAGCCCACTGAAGCGGATTTACCATGGTCAGCTTCATCACCTGCTTGCCCGACGCTGTCACATTGACTGCCACTGTCGAAGCGCTCTCGGTGTAGCTGAGGTTGTCCGACGTTCCGCTGAGTGCCACCGGTTTGTTGATTGACGAATCCTTGTCGCCGGTCGACATGTCATAGAGCGTGCCTGTGCCTGCAATGGTGATGTTCTTGGTCCCGGCCTGTGTGTCGACGGTCATCTTCCATTCATTGGCCTTGCGGTCGAATTCCATTGTGCCCTCGATGTCGCCCGATACCGTCAGCTGAGGTATCAGCAGTGCGCTCCACCACATTTCCACGGTGTTGACTACTGTGTAATAGCAGCCTGCCGTGCCGGGATACCAGAAATTGTATATCTTGTCCTCAAGCGCGAGTGATGACACTGCGAATGTGCCTGCGGTGGCCGAGTTGCCCCAGATGACTCCCGTGGCGTCCTTCATGTACCAGTTCTCCCAGCCGTTTACTCCGGTGAATCCTTCGTAGATGCCGTTCTCGGTCGGCGACATGAGTGTCCTCGTCGTCATCTCCTGGTTCTTGTCGAGCACGTAGGCCACGCTCATGTCTATACGGTAAGGCGTCACGAAAATACTCAGTACGTTGCTGTACGTCGGGTCGATGTTCTTGCCGACTACGGTCTTTATTCTGATGAACACTTCGGCGCGTTTGCCACCCTCGACTCCGAGTCGGCTCATCACTGAGTTGAGTTCCTCGACGGTGAACTGGCAGGAATACCGGCCGTCGGCTATGGCGGTGCTGACTGCGTTGCTGAAATCCAATGAGAGCGACATCTCCACGCTGTTGGTAAGTACGCCGTCGGGGAGCGCTACTGCAGGATTGCTCAGTGTCAGGTTTCCGTTTTCATCCCAGTTGAGGGTCAGCGCAAGCCCTTTCAGGTTATTGTAGTCAAGCACAATATCCTTCGACGAACTGTCCACAGTGACATCGTCGTTCGTATTGATGGTCAGCATGTCACCGTCCTTGTCGCACGATACGGCTGCCACCCCTGCGAGCAACGCGATGCATATCCGTGATATATGGTTGATTGTCATATCTGATGTTGTTTTAATTGATTAGTAATTGGGGTTTGAGAGATTGGTATTGACCGAAAGTTCGGTGGCCGGGATGGGGTAGATTTCATACTTACTGTCGACAGCCTTACCTTCGGCTACTCCGCCTTTCCATTGCCATATATACTTGTCGGTGGTGAACATCCCGAAACGGCGCAGGTCGGTGCGGCGTACCGATTCGTGGAGCAGTTCGCGGGCGCGTTCGTCGATGAAGAACTGCAGGTCCATCTCCGCGTCGGTGATATTGCCCGATTTGTCGCCGTAGGCACGTTCGCGCACTAAGTTCACAAGGTCAAGCGCTTCGGCGCGGCTCATGCCCGAGCCCCCTCTTACCACTGATTCTGCGGCCATCAGGTACACGTCGGCCAGACGGAACACCGGCAGGTCGGTCGAGCATCCGTTGACCGCGCTGTTGGAAGCTGCGGTGCCGTCGTCATACAGGTTGGTGAACTTCTCGCTGAAATAGCCCTGCGATTGGTCGTTGTACACTGAGATGTACTGGGTCTGTCCGTCGGTGTAGAACATGCAGCGGCTGTCTTTCGACGTGGCTACGTCGCCGAACTTGGCCGGTATCTCGCCGCGTACGCGGAAATTGCCCCAGCCGCTTGTAATGCCGTATTTGGCCGGATCCTGTGTGGAGGAGTTGGAGCATGAACCGCATATTATATTGGTCGTGGCTCCCCATGTCACCGTGGTGGTGGCGTCCACTACAAACGAGAATATGATTTCATTCGTGCGCAGATGGTTGGATGCGTTGAACAGTTTGTAGAATTCCGGCTCAAGGGTATACTGGCCGCTTCCTATGATTTTGTTGCAGTAAGTGATGCAGTCGGTGTAGCGGGCCTGGCGTGTGTAGACTTCGGCATTAAGGTAAAGGCGTGCCATAAGTGCCCATACTGCGCTACGGCTTGCGCGGCCATACTCGTTCTGCATGGGTACCGTTTCCTCGATGTCCTTAAGTTCGCTTTCTATGAACGTGAACAGGTCTTCGTCGCCGTATCTTTCGGGCACATATCCCGAAATCGGGGTATCCTCGTTGGAGAACGGTCCCTGGGCATACAGGTCGAGCACCCAGTAGTAGGCGAGGGCGCGCAGATAGCGGGCCTCGGCCTTCATAGCCCTGATTTCATCCTGCTCGGCGGCTGAGAAACGGCTGATTGACGATTCCGTAGAGTTGCGTATGAACTCGTTGCACACAGAGATGGTGTAGTAAAGGCGGTAGTATGCGTCCTGCACCCATACGTCGTTGGCATCCCAGTTGAAATGCGATACGTCATAGAGCGAGCTCCACGTGTTGATGCTCTCGTCGGTAGCGTCCTCCTGCATGTTGAATATGCAGCGCGACAGGTCATAACCCTTTTCCGAGTCGATATCCTTGTCGCCGTCCTTTTCCTGACCGGTGATTACGAAGCAGGCGTAGGCCTTGGCCAATACCTGTTTGTAGGTGTCGGGATTGTCGTACACCACTGTGGCGTCCTGTTCGAATACGGGGCGCTGGTCAAGGTCGTCGACGCATGAGGTGAATGTCATCGCCCCGATTGCCAGTGCCGTCAATATATATGCTTTTTTCATTGTTGTGTCTGTTCTGTATGGTGATTAGAAATTAAGTCCTACTGTGAGTGAATATGTGCGCGGACGCGGATATACGTTCGAGTCTATGCCGTAGCTCACTTCCGGGTCTATGCCTGAATAGTTGGTGATGGTGAACACATTTTGTATGTTGGCCGACAGGTGCAGGTTGACACTGCGCCATACCTTGCCGAAGTCATAGCTCAGCTGCAGGTTGTCCATCTTAAGGAACGATGCGTTCTCCACATAGTGGTCGCTGTAGTGCTGGCGCATCGAGAAGCCTGTGTCGAGGTAGCTGCGGTTCATGTTGTTGAGCTGGTAGGCGTTGTATGATACCGTTTCCCATGCGCCGGTGTTCATTGCCATGGCGTTGTACACGTAGTTACCTATGTTGGCGCGCAGCGACGTCGACAGTGTCCACTTCCGGTAGCGCAGGCTCGTGCTCAGGCCGAGTATCCAGTCGGGTGCTGGCGAATGGTAGTGGTAGAGGTCGGATGAGTTAATCTGGCCGTCATTGTTGAGGTCGGCGTATACCCCTTCGATCGGGCGCCCGGTCTTCGGGTCGTATATCTGTTTGTACACATAGAATGCGTATGGGGCGTAGCCTGTCGAGAACACCTGCACGCGGCGGCTGTCGACCGATGAGCCTACAAGTGTGTTGGGCGACTCGGCGTCGGGCGACATGGTGAGGTTGGTGATGCGCGATTTCTGCCAGGTGGCGTTGGCTGCCACGTTCCACGACCAGTCTTTGCTGTCTATGATGTTGGCGTTGATTGACAGCTCGAAGCCCTCGCTGTCCACGTTGCCTACATTCGACAGGATATATTTGGCGAAGTTCGTGCCGGCCGCGCAGGGCACCGATGCCAAAAGGTCCTCGGTCTTGCGTTTGTAGTAGTCTACCGTACCGGTGATGCGGTTGTTCATGAATCCGAAGTCGAGACCTACGTTCCATGCCTTGGTGGTCTCCCATTTCAGGTCGGGGTTATAGGCTTCCGGACGGTAGGTGAAGATTGGAATTCCGTTGAATACATATTGCGCGCCCTCCTGCGAGATGGTGTACACCGGCATGTGCGAGTAGTTGGCGATGCCGTCCTGCTGGCCTGTCTCGCCGTAGCTTACCCTTATCTTGAGGTCGTTCATGACATCGCGGGCGAAATCCCAGAAATTTTCATTGGATACGCGCCATGCGAGCGCTACCGACGGGAATGTACCCCAGCGTTTGTCCTTGGCGAATCTTGACGAACCGTCGCGGCGGAATGTCGCCGTCAGCAGGTAGCGGTTGTCGAACGTGTAGTTCAGACGTCCGTAGTACGACAGCAGCGTATGGCGCTCGTCGGTCGGTGCCGATGTCGACTGCACTTCGCCTGCCTCGTTGTAGCTTTCATAGTAGGGTGAGTAACGCTTCCACCACTGGTAGTCGTAACCGACGGTTACGTCGACTGCGCTCTTTATTGCGTCGAACTCTTTGTTGTAGTTGCCGTAGATGGTAAACAGTTTGTTGTATGCCTTCTTGGGGCCTACGCATGAGATTGAACCTCCCTGGTTGAAACCGCTCCACGATTCGGCGGAAGTATAGTAGTCACTCTTGCCTTGTGCGCGGTCGTATGCCGCAGTGGCGTGGAAACGCAGTTCCGGAAGGAAACGCACGCGGTAATCCACGTCCACGCTTCCGATGAGGCGGTGCGTATGAGCCTTGTTGCGGTAGTTGAGGAGCCCGACCGGGTTGGCTGTCGCTCCGGTCACCGGTATGCCGTTGATGTCGACCGGCTCGTTGTATCCTAAGAACGCGTCATTACCCGAGTATACGGGGATAGTGGGGTTGTAGGTGGTGGCGTTCCAGATTATGGAGCCGCTCGGGTAGCGCGCGGTGTTGTACGATGCCTTGCCGCTGATTGTGAATTTCAGGTCGTCGTTGAAGAATGACGGGCTCAGGTTGATATTGCCCGAGAAACGTTTGTTCTCGTCGTTCTTCATTATGCCCTCCTGATAGAGTGCGCCTAATGATACGCGGAATGGCAGCCAGTCGGTCACACGTCCCGATACGCTGATGTTGTTGTCGGTGCCGAAGCCTGTCTGCATCACTTCGTCGGTCCAGTCTGTGTTCTCGTTGCCGAGCAGCGCTATCTGCGCGTCCGTACCGTTGGTGCGTATCACGTCGATAAACTCGTCGCGCGACAGCATGTCGGCTGTCTTGGTCTTGGTCGATACCGAGTTGGTGGTCTGGAACGACACCTTGATGCCGTCGCCTTTGCCTTTCTTTGTCGTGATGAGTATGACGCCGTTGGATGCGCGCGAACCGTAGATGGCCGTCGACGATGCGTCCTTGAGCACTGTCATGCTCTCGATGTCGTTAGGGTTGATCATCGACAGGAAGTTGCCCTGGCCCTGTATGTAGCCGCCTACTTCCATCGGCACGCCGTCGATTACGATCAGCGGGTCGTTAGACGCGTTGAGCGACGCGCCGCCGCGTATGCGGATAGTGGAGCCGCCCGTGGTGGCACCGCCCGAATTGACTATCTGCACGCCGGGCATCTTGCCGTTGATAAGTTCTTCGGGCGAGGTGATTACTCCCTGGTTGAAGTCTTTTTCGCTGATGGTGGAAATCGAACCGGTAAGGTCATCTTTCTTTCTCACACCGTAACCGATTACGACAACTTCGTCAAGCACCTCGGCATTCGGCCTCATAGTCACGTCGATAACGTCCGATGTGATGTCGACAGTCAGGTTCTGGTAGCCGACGTAGGTGAATGTAAGTTGCTTTGCGCCTGCAGGCACCTTTAATGTATAGTGGCCGTCGAAATCCGTAGATGTTCCGATAGCCTCGCCTGCGACCTTGACCGATGCTCCTATGAGTGGTTCGCCGGTCTCGTCATTGACAGTACCCGTGACTGTCCGCTGGTTCTGTGCAAATGCCGAAACGGGTATAAAGAGAATTGCCAGGAGAAGTCCCAGCAGCCGGCTCTTTAATTCGGTTGCACCAATTACTTTGTCCATTGGTAGTGTTTTGTTGTTGATAATTTATTTAAGGTAAGTAACTGTTCAAAATTATTTTGATATTATGACGGAAGGATTTTTCAGGCGATTTCCGGTGAGGAAGAAGGAGTGTAGCGAGCTACATGACTGATGACGAGACGGAAAGCGACGAAAAAGACTCCGGCAGAATATTAAAATAATGAGAATGGTTAATATAAAATAATTTTAAACAGTTACTTATAATCAGACTGCAACAGGCTTATGACACAGTTTATCGACTTGCGCGACGCTCCTTACCGTGAGGTGCTCGACATGCAGCACGACATCTTCAACCGCCGTGTCGCACTGCGCCGCGACGGAATGCCCCCGGGCGACGATTATCTCATCACGGTGACCCATCAGCCCGTCTACACGCTCGGACGCCATGCCGACCCGCGCAATGTGCTGCGGCGCGAATGGCTCGCGGCACGCGGCGCCGAGGTAGTGGAGATAGACCGCGGAGGCGATGTCACTTTCCACGGCCCGGGGCAGCTTGTAGTCTATCCCATAATCGACCTGCAAAGCCGCGGCATGGGCATAAAGACCTACGTAAACCTGCTGGAAGAGGCAATAATAAGGACAGTCGGCGAATATGGCATAGTGGCCGGACGCATCGACGGCGCGACAGGCGTATGGATAGGCTGCGGCACCCCTGCAGAACGCAAAATCTGCGCCATAGGTCTGCGTTGCTCCCGCTTCATAACAATGCACGGTCTCGCCCTCAACGTATCGACCGACCTCACCTGGTTCTCGGCCATCAACCCCTGCGGCTTCACCGATAAAGGCGTCACCACCCTCCACCGCGAACTCGCCGCCACCAACCCCGCCACATCCCACACACCACCGACCCTCGACGACGTATCCGCCACCCTCCGCCACCACCTGACGCAACTGCTGGGACTGTAACATCGGAAAAGTATGAGATTATGCCGGATATACCATGGCCTCTGATACAGATTTTGCGCTATTCGACATTTAGTGCAAATTTGCACTAAATGTCGAATAGCGGTGGCGGTTATGTAAACCGGTTGTCTCCTGGCGCAACCTGTATATGACATTGTAGCGGAGAGCCGGCGGCTCGAGGATTGTGATTAACCCCGGTGCGGAGGGCACGGAGTGTCCCGAAGCCCGGGGAACAGGGCGCCCATCACACAATAGCCCAGGAGGGGCGATGTCGTGATATATGCCACGCTGTACCACAACACCGTCCTTTCCGTGTTTATCCTGTACATGTCAGTTTTAATCAATACGCTGCACGAAAAATTCGTGTATTGTTGCATTGTGTTAAAATATTAATTATATTTGTCGGTGCATATCGCTTGCGGAAGCCCGATATGGGCTGAGGGGCGGGTGCTGACATTTTTTTGAAGCGTTTACTCGACGCTCTTTCTTGGCTTGTTGAAACTTCGCAACTTTCACCTCTTCGTCAGGAATGTAGCAAACGGTAGATGCCTGTGGATTATGTATATTCTGTCGACAGTATTGCGCGGGAGCGCATGCTGCCGACGTATAAGCATATTCTGCGTGAGGCTTCTGCAAGTTTGCTCGTTCAACGAAGATGGGCAATGCGAAGGCCTCAACAAGCGGAACGGGCAACAAGTACGGTCTCGCGCTTTTTATTTTTATAAACCAATCTAATGCCAATGCGGGGACCCGGCGGCTCCTGTAATTCATTATGAAAAAGAAATTTATGCTTGCAGCTGTAGCTATCGTAGCCGCTACCTCAATCACACTCGCATCATGCAGCAAAAATCCTTGCGACAAGGCTATCGACATGGTAAAAGATGCCACCGAACAGGTAAAGAAAGCCAAGTCAATGGAAGAAATTGACAATATAGGCAGGGAACTTGAATCCAAATTTGACAAGATGGAGGCTGAATATAAAGACGTAAAGCCTACCGAAGCCCAGCAACAAGAGATGACAAAGGCATACGAGGAATTGGGCGAAGCCGTAGAGCAGGCCCGCGCCAAGTTCTATTGATCATAAGTGGAGCGGGGGCGTCTCGCCCCCGTAGTATTATTTTGGTAAATTACCACGAGGGGGGACTCCCTCGCCCCACTCTTAACACTTATCCATAACAATTTATATCTAATATTTAAATATTTATGAAAAAGATAAACCTGCAATGGATTTTTTCATTGCTGATAATAATAGCACTTACCGGCTGCGGTAGAATCTCATCATTCAGAAATGACGGCGGCGAAGAGGCTGTCTGTGCCGATTCTATAGCTGATGCTGTCATTGCGGAGGAGGAGGTTTTGCCATATATGGCGCCTAAACAGGTAATGGATAAATTCATCGAGGAGATGATAGAAGTAGACAGAATGATGCACTCCGGTGACATGGACGGTGCAGAAGAAAGATTTGACAACGCATGCTCGGAAGCGGTGATGTATATTGATTGTATGTCGGAAGAAGAGCGTTCGGATGCTTACGAATATTGGACACAGATTACCAAAAGTTCTCAGATACGGAATTTGGATTCATTTAATTTTGATACACCGACCGGACAGAAATTCTGCAAATGTATTGAAGAAATGCGCATCAAGCAAGATGAAAATTCAATATCATTAATCGGCAAGATGATAGAATTCACCGATAAGGCAGGGACACGTTTTATATTACATATCAATGAAAGTGAAGCCGAACCCGGTTATCCGCGAAACGAGGGGACATGTATGCTTTATCCCGTAGATAGGGATGAAGAATATTCCGGTACGTGGAAATTTCAAAGCAAAGACCTCGGGATGTCGTCAATAAGGATTAATATCAAAGATGTCAAAGGATATGACGAAGATTGGAACACGGTAGACCGAGGTGTGGATTTTGGCGGAGCCCATGATTACCATAACAGTCATTACAATTTCTATCCGAGTTCATCATCAGATGAATTTTATATCGTAAAAGGGAAAATATGGCCATATTTTATTCAGACCGATGGTTTTGGCGAATATGAACAATTCGCATTGTCGTATACAGCTCACACCAAAGAACCTTCTGGAGAATGAAAAAACTCATTAACATTATACAATAACATTATACAATTTTAATTATTTATAAGTATCATGAAATTTTATTTTAGAAATATACCTTTTGGAGTATCATTTTCACTAATCATGGCTTTAGCTATCTTCTCATCTTCTTGTTCAAGTTCAGGCAATGGCCCAATGCCGGCTGTAAAAACTGAAAATACTAAACGCCTTTCAAAAATAGAAGCTATCAAGGCATCTCCACTATATCCTAACGGACGTTATGAGGGTATAGATGATATTACGTATGATGAATTTGGCAGAGTTCGGAGTTATACGGGAATTATAACCCTTTCAGGTGGAAAATTATCTTATTCACACTTTGCATACGAATATAAAGCTGACTCTATAATAGTTTCTAAAGACGGTAAACGCAAGGATTATTATATAGTCAAAGACGGGTTGATAATAGAAGACGGGAACTTTTCATATACCAGTCACGGCATAGAATGCGATGGCGGTATAGGTTTAGACAATATCAAATATGACAATATGAAACTTGTGTCAACCGGTACCCCCGGTAATATTTCTTATGATTGCCTGACATGGGATAACGGTAATGTTGTAAAAGTAACAGATGATGATAGCTATGATGATTATTTTTATACCGAACAGCCATGTAAAACACCGATGATATATTGTATGTTCTTTGAGGGGTGCGACAGTCCCTATGATGCAATTCTTCCATTTGACGAAGGCAGCGGATTACTTTTGGCTCAGTGTGGTTTCTTTGGTGAGCTGCTCACTAAAAATATAATATCCCATAATATATATTCCGGCCGTCCGAATGAAATATTTGGAGATAAATATAATTATGATTTTGACTCCGACGGTTACGTGACACGCAAATATTGGATTAGCGACGGTGAGCCAATCCAGATTTCCTATACGTGGGAATAAGAGATTGTCTAAAATTCATATTACTTTGCTTTTGAGGGTCTTGTCAGCGTCTTTTTGCTCGCTCTTCAGTCACGTAGCTACGGCTACGCTCGTTCTTTGCAAGCAAAGCGACTTCGTCGATGACATCGCAAGCAAAAATCCATCTGACAATCCATCTCAAAATCTGCATCATATAAATTTAGACAATCTCTAAGAAGTCTTCATATTTCTAATTTATTTTAAATTCCATAATAAGATGAAAAAGTATTTTATACCATTGATTATTGCAGGGATTGTTGCCGGGTGCGGTAATAAGAACAGCGCTGCGGCTGATGCTTCTGCCGATGGAAACGGGGAGGCTGAGTCACAAAAGGTTGAGGCGAAGCAGCTGTATGCTCCGGGCAATATTTCCACGCCATATTCTATTTCGGATGTGCCGGTCATGGACGTGGATATTGTGACTATTACACTTGACAATGGAGGACGTGCCCATCTTGTATTTCGAGGGGACGGCGCAAGCGGAATTCCGACTAAAAAGCTGCGGCGAATGGTGGCGCTTCAGGCGCTTCTTTACTCGGGCGTTGACCGCGCGGATATTACCGAGGAGCAACTTGCCAATTTTGTCGCGTTGGACGACATCGGTATGACCGTGCAACAATGGAGAGAGAATTACCGCAAACCGTTGGCGCAACTTAAATCAATAAACGGCAACGGCATCATGCCGCAAACCGACGACGATTATTCTTCCAAAAACCGTGTTATGGATTGGCTTGGAGCACTCCGTGGGGTTGCAATAAGTGTTGACTCAGGGAGTGCCGAGCAGGATTATTCTCTTACTCCTGTCCCCGAGCAAGAAGATGAAGAAGTTGAAACGATTGAGCCGGAAGAATTAGAGATAGAGGAACCTGAGCCTGAAATTGAGGAACTCGCCGAAGAAACTCTCGATACGGAACTATTGTTGTGGAACTCGAATACGATGCCTCAAAGAAACAATCTGCCGCTTGGTTTTGATGTCGTGGTTATTGCCGATAAAACATGTGCATACTCCCATGTTGACCGTTTGTTTGGGGATATTTACCGATGCATGCCATTCAAACTTATGACCTCACAATTCGGGGACAGTAATAACGGAGGTTGGTGTCTGTCATTCGCTGGTGTCGGAGATGGTTGGGGTGCAACTTTGGAAATCTTAAATAATGCCTGTGGAGGATTTATTGACAAGAACAAGGCACTTGTAATGGTTGTCGACAATCTCCGCGATTCTTCGGGTCAGCCTGTTAATGGCAGGGAAGGTGGCCATCGGAAATTCGTAGCCCGCGTGTGGGACGGCACTCAGACCATAAATGATGCACAGGAATTTGAACTCGTGGATTGCCGTACCGACGTGAATGGAGGCCGTGGAGGATTGCCGATGGTACTCCGCCAAAGGAATCAGGAAGTAATGGAGGCGGTTGACCGACTTAAAGAGAGATGGCATAATAATGAAATTTCGTCAGACGAATATCTCAATCTGCTGAAAGGACTTCGTGACGAATACAAATACAGCTATACTCCCCACGTGCTCATAAAGATGGCTCCCGATGCTACCTACGAGGCATTCATCGCTGTAATCAACGAGATGTATCTAAACAATATACTCAATTGGCGTATAACGACAGTTGACCCACGTGAGTTGCCTGAATATATGGTAAACAGTGAAGATGTAACAACTTATTAATAACTTAAAAAACAAACAATATGAACCAATCAACAACAAATCCGGCGAAAATAAGCGGAATGTTTAGCGGAGCGGCGATAGGCGCGACTATTGCGATGCCGATTTTAGCGCTTTATACATTTTTTGCGGTATTTGAGGTAATAGAAATCAGTTCGCCATATGACTTTTTTTCTGCAGGCAAAACAGTGGCAACCATTCAATTTATAGGCACTCTTATCTGGGCAGGCTGTCTTGCAGGCTGTCTTTCGCCGGCAAAACGGTTGAATATTTCTTCGCTTGGCCTTGGATTGTGTATTGCGGGCGCCTTAATCGGGGGCATTTTGCAAATGATTGTATTCTATGTCAATGACGGAGAATTGTTTGGTAAAATATGGTGGTCAATAGGAGAAGATGGAAAAGGAGATGGCATGACGTTGTTCATTGTCTTCAGTATTCTTGCCAACATACCTCTTGCAATAGGCTCGTTCTTGTCCGGCAAGAATTTACCGGCCATGAAAAAAGCGACTTTCGCATACGCTGCCCTTGCTGTTTTCCCCTTAATAATATTGGCATTATTGGATCCCTTAAACGGGAGAAAGGGGCAAACAATCGCTATTATGTTATTTGTACTTCTGTTTGCCTGTATAATCGTTGCTCTTGTGGCACAGTGGGGCGCTGTAGGACAAGCCAAATATCTTGAAGATGACGGTGAAACGGACAAAAACAGTCAGGATGCCCGGAATAACGTGCCGGTTCAGCCGGCTATAACCGCCGAACAGAAAAATATGCTGTCGGGAATGAGCAATCAGGAACTTACCAATGTGGTGAACAATCCGGCGCTTTATGCTGCCGGTTTTGTAGATGCCGCACGTAAGATGCTTTCAGTACGGCAGGCGATGGTGTCGTTGAACAACATGACTGACGAGCAGATGCTTGCGGCTATCCACAACAACCCGCAGGGTTTCTCCCACGACGTTCTCGACGCTATATCTATGGAACTTCTCAGACGTGAGGCTCCTGCATTCATCAACGAAGTAGCGTCGCTCTCGACCCCCGAACTGCAGGCGATGGTCTACAATGCCGATGCCTACTACGACGGCTACATAAAGCTCGCCAACCGCGTGCTCAACGAACGCATCAACCTTCCCCGGAAGGCGTGATGCCGATTGCTGCGCAGTGGGGCGGGGGCGTCTCGCCCCCGTGGTATTATTCTTATACGATGAAAGTTACCACGGGGGCGAGACGCCCCCGCTCCACTCAAGTAAACAGCGATGAATCGCGTCCTTGTAATTGGCTATGATTGCTGATTGTAGGGGCGCGATTTATTTGCGGGAGGTGAGGAGGCGGCTCAGTTCGCCTATCCAGAGGACGAGGGAGGTTGAGCCGAGGATTATGAGCCAGTCGGTGAGGCGCAGGGGCACTACGTTGAAGAACTGGCCTCCGAACTGGATAATCAGTATCTGGCCTATGAAGATGCAGAGCGCTATCAGCTCGAATTCGCCGCATCCCTTGAGGTGGAAGGCGCTGCGGCGTGTCATGTAGGCGCGGGCGTTGAACATGTTCCAGAACTGCAGGAATACGAAGATGGTGAAGAACATGCTCAGTTCGTAGGGCGTCAGGCCTTTGTCGGCGCCAATCCTGACGTGGAACAGGTCGGTAAGCGACGTGATGTCGGCATGCTCGAAGATGTAGAGCAGACCTAACAACAGGATGAAGAACAGTCCGCCCACTCCGATTATCGCGCGCCACATGCTACGGGTGATTATGAACGCCGACCGGTCGCGCGGGGCGGCCTGCATGACCGACCGCGACGGAGGCAGCGATGCAAGCGCCATGGCGGCGAAAGTGTCCATGATGAGGTTGACCCACAGCATCTGGGTTACGGTCAGCGGAGAGTCTGTGCCCATAAAGGCGCCCGACAGCACTATGAGGCAGGCGACGACGTTGACGGTCAGCTGGAACAGCACGAACCGCTGTATGTTCTGATAGAGGGAGCGTCCCCACATCACGGCGCGTCCGATTGACGAGAAGGAGTTGTCGACGATGGTTATGTCGGAGGCTTCCTTGGCTACCGAGGTGCCGTCGCCCATCGACAGTCCCACGTGGGCGGCTTTCAGTGCCGGGGCGTCGTTGGTGCCGTCGCCTGTCACGGCCACGACCTCGTTGCGTTTCTGGAGTGTCTCGACAAGGCGTTTCTTGTCGCCGGGACGGGCACGGGCTATCACTTTCAGACCGTCGACGCGGTCGTACAGTTCTTTGTCGGACAAGGCGGCAAATTCCGGGCCGGTGATGATGGATTCCTGAGTGTCGCTGTCGTTGACAAGGCCTATCTGGCGTCCGATTTCGCGTGCGGTGGCCGGGGTGTCGCCGGTCACGATTTTTACCTTTATTCCCGCATCGAGGCATTCTTTTACAGCTGCGGGCACATCGGCGCGCACGGGGTCGGAAATGGCGGTGATGCCGATGAATTCGAGGTCGACGCCGGCGTGGCGTGATGCGAGTTGAGTGAGGTCGGGGAGCGGTGCGCCGGCAGGCAGCTCGGCGTATGCGAATCCGAGGGTGCGCATCGCCTGACGCTGATAGTCAAGCAACTGCTCGTTGATTTGAGCGGGCGTACGGCCTCCGGCAATCCTGTCGCACAGCGAGAGTACGATTTCGGGTGCGCCCTTCACGTAGAGCACCGGACCGCCCGTGACGGCCGATTTTACAATCGTGGCCATGAATTTGCGTTCGGTGGTGAAAGGAAGTTCTTCAAGTCGCGGAGCTGCGTCGCTCAATGCCGTATGGTCAATTCCGTCGGCATGCAGGCGCAGAAGCAACGCGCCCTCCGTCGGGTTGCCGAGCGCTTTGGGGCGTTCGCCCGACAGGTCGAGTGTGGCGGTGGAGTTGACGGCGATGCCTTCGTTGATTATGTCGCGCGGAGTGTCGCCCCAGAACTGCATGTCGGCCACCTGCATCTGGTTTTGGGTGAGGGTGCCTGTCTTGTCGGTGCATATCACGGTGGCGGCGCCCATCGTCTCGCAGGCATGCATCTTGCGCACGAGGTTGTTGGTGCGGAGCATGCGGCGCATGGAGTAGGCGAGCGAGAGGGTAACGGCCATCGGCAGCCCTTCGGGGACGGAAACTACCACCAGCGTAACGGCTATCATGAGTGTCTGCAGCAGGTAGGCGGCGAACTCCATCGTCAGAAAACCGTCGAATTCCGGGCTTAGATAATACATCAGGCAGCGGCCGGCGATGACGAGTCCGCCGACTATGTAGCTCATCTTCGACACGAGGCGCCCGAGCCGGTCGAGCTGCTCGTTGAGCGGGGTTTTTACCGATGAGTCAATCTGCGCTTCGTGGAATACCTTGCCGTTTTCGGTGGCGTCGCCCACCTTGTCGACTTTGAATATGCCGTGCCCTTCCATTACCTTGGTTCCGCGCAGCACGTAGTCGCTTTTATAAGTGGCCTCGGGGTCGAAATCGTCGGGGTTGACGGTCTTGTGGCAGGCGGGTTCGCCGGTGAGGGTGGACTCGTCCATAGTGAGTGTCACCGCTTCGAGCAATTGCCCGTCGGCGGGAACCTCGTCGCCGGTGTTGAGTATCACGATGTCGCCGACAACGACGTCGCGTTTGGGTATCTCTATCGTGTTGCCGTCGCGTATCACGCGTACGGCCTCCTCGTCGTTGACCTGATTGAGGATGGCGAACTCACGGTCGGCTTTCATCTCGAATATGAATGCAAGCCCGGTGGCAAGTATGATGGCCATGAATATGCCCGTCGGCTCGAAAAACACGGTAGCGCCTTCGTCAAGACAGAAATACTCGTAGAGCGATATGCATATCGACAATGCTCCCGCAACGAGGAGGATGATAATCAGCGGGTCGCGAAACTTCTCCAGAAAGCAGCGGAAAAGCGATTTTTTCTTTGCCGGGGTGAGGACGTTTACGCCATGTTCCTGACGGCTTCTGATAACTTCTGCCTCGGTCAGTCCGACAAGGTGAGGTTTTTTCTCCATTCTTAAATGAAAATCAGGCTATATATGATAAATGAAACTTATGATATACTGATATACAATTGTTGCATACCGACGGTTCATTCTGGCGACTGATTGGTGCCGTAGTCCTCGGCTTCCACCGGATGACGCAGCACTTCGGTAGCGCCTTCAAGCCATCCGCCTGCCCATTTCACGAGGGTGAAGATGGTGAATATGAGGAGTGCGCCTTCGCATAAGCCTAACACAACCAGTGAGTCGATGGCAGCGGAAAGGAGGGCTATAACGATTCCGGCGAAGAAGCAGTAGACGCCGTAGCGTGCGCCGCGTGCGCAGTTGCGCATCGCTTCGATATTGGTGGTCGCCGCTATAGTGGCGGTCTTGTTCATGATTACGAACAGCGAGATGATGGTGAATGCGGCTAAAATGATGTATATCACGACAAATATAATGCCTAATGTGGCCCATTTCCTGATGTCGGCATCGGCATTGTCGACAAAGTCGATGTAGGTTTGAGCCGACGATGGAAGCGCTATCGCCATGATGAGAAATACGGTGCCTATAATGCAGTAAATCAGGAAAAACAGCTTGAGGGTAGCGAATGCATCGCCCGCTTTGGTGATGCCGAACGCCTTGTGGGCCTGTGCGAAGCCGAGGTACGACATGATATAGCCAGTAAGACCGACGACGGCTGTCAGGATTAGTATTATTTTTGTCATGCCCATGCCGTCGCTGTAGGAAGTGGCGCTGTTTATGCCGATAATGAAGGCTAATGCAGAGAGTAGAATCGTGCCGCCGATGGTGACGATAGGTGCCCAGCCAATCTTGAGGAAAGCGCTGCGCAGCACTGAAGTTTCAGTAATTGTTGACATGTCGTTGGGAAAATAATAGTTCTTATACCTCGCGGTGGATTGTGTAGTCGAGTATGTCGGCGAGATAGCCGGTCACGGCTTTGTTGCCGAAGCTGTCGAGAATCGGGGCGGCCTGCGCCTTGAGGCTTTCCATCGTGGCGTATGCATAGTCGATGCCGCCGTTGGCCTTGGCGTATTCGATAAGGCGGTTGATGTCGTCGGCCGACAGTTCCTCCTGCTGCGAGAGCTGAAGCATTGCTGGACGCAACGCCGACGTGTCAGTTTCGAGCACGTGGAGCAGCGGCAGGGTGATTTTGCCTTCGCGCAGGTCGTTGCCTGTGGGCTTGCCTATGTTCTTGTCCTCGTAGTAATCGAAGATGTCGTCCTTGATCTGGAAGCAGAGGCCGAGCAGACGTGCGAACTCGCTGATGGCGGCGATGTCGGCGTCGGAAGCGCCTACGGCATAGCCTCCCATCTCGACGCATGCCATGAACAGCGAGGCGGTCTTGCGCTCGATGGTCTGCATGTAGGCCGGCTCGGTGAGGTTGTGGAAGCGGGCGCAGTATATCTGGTCAAGCTCGCCGATCGACAGCAGTTTGCCCAGACGCGCTATGGCGTTGATGATGCGTATGTCGCCTGTCATCATCGCAAGCTGGAGCGACGATGACACAAAGAAGTCGCCCACGAGCACAGCGATATGGTTGTCCCAGATGCCGTTGATGGTAGGGGTGTTGCGCCGTATCTTGGTTTCGTCGACAACATCGTCGTGTATGAGCGACGCGTTGTGCAGAAGCTCTACGGCAGCAGCGGCCCTGATGACGTTCTCGTTGACCTCGCCCAACAGCTTGGCGCTGAGTATCACCAATATAGGACGTATCTGTTTCCCTTTCGTGCGGAGATAATTGTCGACAATGCGGTTCATCAACTCGTTGGGTGAGTCGAGTGTGGAGGCAATCAATTCGTTAAGCGCCTTCAGTTCGGGAGTGATGAGCTGTTGTATTTCTTTTATTGACGGCATAAGTGACCGCAAATTTACTAATTTTTTTTATAATCACGAATTAAAAAATGAAATAAGGAATCGATGTGCCATTTTCGTAAATTTTCGCAATAGGTTATCGATTGCGTCTCTTGTATTTTTGATTGCTTGCCGTGGGATGCTCCGGATTGGTCATTTCGAGATAACCGGCTTCGACAAGCGACATGATATATGTCTGTATGTTCTTGCTATGATATGTCACACCTGCTCGTTCGAGAATCTCCTTGCTGCTGCGTGGCACGTTGCAGAAGTTTACTATATCTCTCTGCTTGTTTGTTATAACAGGACGTTTTGTGTCAGAGTTGATGCACGAAGTGTCAGAGTCAGTATTGCTCTTGATGTCATGGTCGATGGCGACAGTGTCATGGTTGAAATCTTTTTTGGTGTCAGAGTCATCACCGGGAGTGTCAGAGTTGTCAGTTTGCCTGTTTATAATCACGACAAACTCGTTAGTTCTGTTATTGTTGATGAACGAGACTTTCATATCTTCCGACAAGGCGCGAAGCATGCCACTGCCTGCGCCGGTATACGGAAGCAAATGGATGGCATTTGTGAATAAGAACATATTGCGAGGCATGGAGGTGCCCGTAACAATATCTTCCACAGTAAGTCCATTTGGGAGAGTGCCGGGGCTGTGTATTTCCACTCTGTCGTCAAAAATGAATATACGGGTAGGAGCTTTCGCATTCAGTGAACGGTGGACCAAAGCATTCACGGTGAATTCAACAAGACTGGCGTAAGGAATCTCCAATACTCCTTGCGTATTAAACTCTTCTCCTATTTGTATGTGGTGCAGGTTTCTGGTAAAAAAATCCATTATAGTCTCAAACTGATGAAGGAGATTGCCTTCAATATCGGCATCATTCACTTTATCACGAAATTGTGTGCCGCCAAGACTATTGCCTACAAAGCAAATACACTTTGCCGTCATTACGGGAAGCCATCGTTGGGTGTACTTACCAAACAATAGCATTGCAGCTACTGTGATTTTTCCATCTGGGCGAATAAAGCGCAGATTGCGTAATAATCTCTCTCCATCGTGGCCACTGGCAATGGCGGAGCATACAGTATCAAGAGAGGCTTCGCGGAATGAGTCGCCCACAATGCCTTTTCTTATGAGCACTTTTTCAAATTTGTTACCGAGGAAAGTCTTGATAGTACTTTCATTTAAATCCTTAATGGTAGCGTCTCTTATTCCGGCTTCGTCAGGAGAAAAACTTCCGCAATCAGTCATCATTTCCGCAAGTTCTGCATTGTCAAATACTTTGCGCTTGTCGGCACCGTTCTTCACCCAAACAATGCCACGATTGTCGTGGTATGGCTTGTTCAATCCCTCCTTGATATGAGCAATTACAAGGCTTCCTCCCTCTACAGGGAGAGTTTCCACTTCAATAAGGATAGCAGGAACGACATTCTCCGACGCGATATTTCCAAGCATATTGGTGGTCGACTGCACTTCTTTATACGACAATGGATTTATACTGCCGGTCTTATCCTTAACACCAACAACCAGCGTGCCTCCACCGGAGTTACTGAATGCCACCAATTCACAACCGATGTCGTAGTTGTCCATGAGGCGTTCTTTGAACTGAACCTTGCTGACTTCGCCAAGTTTTATCTGTTGTATAATATCTGTTTCTCGCATTTATTAATGTCTTTTCTTAAATTGTTGCCTCCTTAAATTGTTGCCTGGTGGTTAGGAATTATATCAGCCATAGTAATGCGAAGTTAACATAAAATCCTGATTTATACAAACTAATCGGCATATTGTCTATGGCTTTCAATTTTGCAAAAATAGATATTCAAATTGTAATATTTTCAAAAATAATGTATATTTGCAGTCGCAGACCGCAATACAGAAGCCCAGTCGGGGTTCGAGTGGCGGGATGTGGACATTTTAGAAAGCGTTTATCCGCGCTGATTCTTGACTGCTTGAAATTCTCGCAAAATCTCAAACAATGGTCAAGGATTGAGCAACGGTAGATGCCCGTGGATATGTGATTATCTTGCATTCGGCACGATGTTTCGGGAGGAATATAGCCGGACGCATTGATTGCATATACAGGCGTGGGCTTCTGCGTTGCCGTCCGACCATTGTTAGGCAATGCGAGAAGCCTCAAGCAGTAGGACGGTAACAGATACAGATTCCTGCGCTTTTTTATAAACCAATCTAAAGCCAACGAGAGGATGACCGAGGCAATTAAGTTAGAATATGACTATTGCAAAGGGACGAACCGATTGCGAAGTGGAACGTGATACTGTTGTTCAGGGATTCAATGATTTAATAAGAGTTCTCAAGCAATCTAAAAATCGAGCGGAAGAATATGCAAAGGCATCCTTGTACGATATAACTAATGATAAATCTATATCAAATGAAGAGCAAAGGTCTTTAGCAAGACCATTCTATGATTTGCTGTCAGTGCAAGAAGAAACGGACATCAGAATTCGAAATATAATACTGATTGGAATGTTCTCTTTTTGGGAACTATCGCTGATGGACATCTGCGCCAATTATCCAATAGATGTAGCTGCTGCTAAAGGCGTAAAACCGAGAAAGGATAATGCTCGGAAAAATGATAAAACACATTATAGCGAAAACGATTATCTGTAACCGTCCGAAATAGGCCGACTTTTAGATAGCGTTTTAGATAGCGAACTTAGCA
>OHHY01000063.1_pt1 | contig 72844 bp, 62 predicted proteins | sample 1568101 | NCBI WGS metagenome assembly OHHY01 (sample SAMEA3879605, study PRJEB24766) | human gut metagenome | biome: human-associated habitat; feature: feces | place: USA | collected 1985/1987
AACGGCAAAGCGGGACACACGGCGGCTTTTCGTTTGTCAGGGCTATTGTCGTCCTTGTCGCCGTAGAAGTGGACGGTGCGGACGTAAGCATGAATGTTGGAAGACGCCGACCAGGCTAAACCGGAAGCCACGCCGGCACTGTTTTTGGTGCCGCTGCCCATCATAGTTCCCAAGGCAATCGCCGCATCCGAAATGCCGACTTTTGTGCCATACGCCTGTATCACTTCCAACGCACGGTCGCCCCAGATGTCCTCTTCCCTTAAAAACGTTACTTCCATTTTTGCCTCTTTTGACCTTGTTATATGCGGCTCTATGGCCGCCTTTTACGCCTTATATAGAACAATTTACCATATTTTATACCCTTTGGCAAGACCTTTTTTACCCGTATATGAGGAGGGGAGATTCGGAACTCTGGAGCACGAGAGAGGGAGAAGTAAATGAGGGGAAGAGCGGGAGAAACTCGGAGCTTTGGGGTGAGGGAGCGGAATGAACGGGGTGAATGCGAGAGGGATTCGAAACCCCGGAGCGCGGGTGGGCAGAGTAAATGGAGAGAAAGGCGGGAGAAACTCTGAACCCCGGAATACGGAAGATGGCGGTGAATAAAAATTTTACGGCAAATACGTCCGCGGGTTAACCGCTTTTTTGCCGGCACGAACTTCAAAATGCAACTGCGGCGAATTTACGCTGCCGGTACTGCCCACCGTTGCAATTTTTTCCCCGCGCAACACTTTTTGCCCTTTTTTGACATATAAACGCTGGTTATGGGCATATGCGGTGATATAGCCATCGCTGTGTTTTATCAAAACGAGATTACCAAACCCTTTCAGCTCGTTGCCGGCATAAGCGACGATTCCCTTATCCGCCGCCTTTACATTGGTTCCGGTGGCTGCCTTGATGTTTATCCCGTCATTGCGACGCCCTTTGCCGACAACGCCGAAGTTAGAAACGACGGTTCCTTTTACCGGCCAGATAAATTTGCTCTTGCGGTATGTTGACACGGTTTTGCGCGGCGCTTTGCGGGCAATGGCTTTCGCCGCAGGTTTGGCCTTGGTTTTGGACGAAGACGTTTTTTTCTGCGCCGACGACGTTGTTTTTGAGGCCTTTTTTGCCGCCGTCTTCCCTTTGGTATACGAATAGCTTGACGTCCCGCCATAATCAGACGCTATTTGATACGAAGCGCCGGAACTGCCGCTGCCGGCCAAACTTCCCGGCAAAGCCAGCGCCTGCCCGACATTGAGCGTGTACGGTTCATCCAAACCGTTCAGGCGGCTCAAAGAGGTGATATCCACGTTATATTTTTTGGAGATGCCGTACAGCGTATCCCCTTTGGCGACGATGTGCGTCCGGCGTTTTGGCAGGCGGAGCGTCTGGCCAATATTCAACGCATACGGCGCAGAGAGATTGTTTTCTTCTATCATTCCGCGCAACGGCACCTGATATTTGCGGGAAAGGCTGTATAACGTATCCCCTTTCTGCACGACAACGCTGCCGGGGGCGTAGTTGTAGCCATAGCCGTTAAACAGAGGAATCCCACCGCTTCGGGCATAGCAACCGAAAAGCAGAGGAACAAAAAGCAATGTAATCCAGACTTTTTTCATTGTTTTTCCTTTGTTATTACTTTTCGTATTATAATAAAATACCTAAATATTAGTTAAACCGGCAGAGATTGTCAGAACATTCATCAGAGAAGAAAACTGCCGGGCGGAATATTCGTTAAACCGACGGAGTTCTCAGAACATTCATCCGAGAGGAAGACTGCCGGCAGGAATATCCGTTAAGACGGCGGAAATTATATGTTTGGGATTCGTTAAGACGGTGAAGATTATCGGCTTGATTTTTACACCATATTATTTTATACAAAGGTAAATTACAGAATATGAGGAAAAGGAACAATGAGCAGCCTGCCCAATATTGCCGACGAAAGCGGCGACAACTATAAATTCGGCTTTGTAACGGACATTGCGTCCGATATTGCCCCCAAAGGGCTGAACGAAGACATCATCCGGTTAATCTCACAAAAAAAGGAAGAGCCGGAGTGGCTTTTGGATTCCCGGCTCAAAGCTTATCGGAAATGGCTGACGATGACTGAGCCGACATGGGCAAAGCTGAGCTATGAGCCGGTAAACTATCAGGATTTATATTATTACTCGGCACCGAAACAGGCCGTTAAGCCAAAGAGCCTTGACGAGGTAGACCCGAAACTTCTGGAAACATACAACAAACTCGGCATTCCGCTGAAAGAGCAGGAGGTTCTGGCCGGCGTGGTTGCGGTTGACGCCGTTTTTGACAGCGTATCGGTAGCGACGACCTATAAAGCGCAGCTCAGAAAACAAGGGATTATTTTCTGTTCCATATCCGAGGCGGTTAAGGAATACCCCGATTTGGTCAGGAAGTATCTGGGGTCGGTCGTGCCATACACCGACAATTTCTTTGCGGCTCTCAATTCGGCCGTTTTTACCGACGGTTCGTTTGTGTATATTCCCAAAGGGGTCAAATGCCCGATGGAGCTTTCTACTTATTTCCGCATTAACGCCAAAAATACCGGACAGTTTGAACGGACGCTGATTGTTGCCGATGAAGGCAGCTACGTTTCCTACCTTGAGGGCTGCACGGCGCCACAGCGCGACGAGAACCAGCTGCACGCGGCGATTGTGGAGATTGTGGTGCATAAAGATGCGGAGGTCAAATATTCCACCGTGCAGAACTGGTACCCCGGCGACAAGGACGGCAAAGGCGGCGTTTACAACTTTGTTACGAAACGCGCACTGTGCGACGGCGATAACGCCAAAGTTTCTTGGACGCAGGTAGAAACTGGTTCCGCCATAACCTGGAAATACCCGTCCTGCGTCTTAAAAGGCGACAATTCAAAAGGCGAGTTCTATTCCGTTGCCATTACTAACAACAGGCAACAGGCTGACACCGGGACTAAGATGATTCATCTGGGAAAGAACACCAGCTCCAAAATTATTTCCAAAGGGATTTCGGCGGGATTTTCAAACCAGACTTACCGCGGGCTGGTCAAGGTCGGAAAGAATGCCGACAATGCGCGCAATTATTCGCAATGCGACAGCCTGCTTATCGGGCAGACCTGCGGTTCGCATACCGTGCCGTACATAGAAAACGGTAATAATTCCGCCATTCTGGAGCATGAGGCGACGACTTCAAAAATCAGCGAGGAACAACTGTTTTACTGCAAACAGCGCGGCCTTTCCGAAGAAGACGCGGTCAGCCTTATCGTCAACGGCTTTTGCAAAGAAGTCATGCAGAAACTGCCGATGGAGTTTGCGGTTGAGGCGGCAAAGTTGATTGACATCTCGCTTGAGGGAAGCGTGGGGTAAAAATTTGTGCACAGCCTTAATTGTTGCTTGGATTTTCCGATGCAACGGTTAGACTGGTTTTGTTATTAGAGAAAACGAAAGGGCATTTCAGAAAACGAAATGCCTTTTTTAATTCAGAAACTGATAACCAGCAGACACCGTTTATTTTTATCTGCACAGCGACTGCACCTGTCTTGAATATCGGTCAGCGTCAGGCTTGTGATACACCGTCTGCTTTTTCCGTTACAATAATTGTCGCCGTATTCACTTATATTGGAAGCATTCCCTTCAGTTTCATCGGTAAAATATGCCACCATACTTATCAACTCGTGATAAGGAAGAACGATACGCGTATACATTATTTCACATAACCTTTGCGGGGGAACATTGGTTTCTGCCGATTTTAATATATAGTTCCAAGTTATCTTGTTAGCTCTTATGCCGCCCGGTTCGTGGCGTATATGCGGGTCAAGCAAAACACCTATGCTGTCTCGCAAATAATTTCCACTGAAGATTTGCCATTTAGACGGAATGATATTCATCTTCCTGATATAAGGCACTAAATATAGGGCTTTTTCAGGAGATTTCGTATTTTTTATCTTAACAAAGTCCGTTTCGTAAGGCAGCAGGTTCTGAATAAAGCTGATGTACTCTTCCGTCAATTCATTAACACGATGCCTTTCCATAGCATATTGGAAACCTTTTATACCGATAACCGAAAGCATCCCGACAACGGCCAGTACGCCCAACATTTCCAGCATAGAACGGCCATATTGATTATGATTTTCCAGCATTACAGTCCTCCAACATGAAAAAATCGCCTGAAATAAGGCGATCGGAGAGTTAGAAAATCATGTTAGTAGGAATGACCGTTTTAGCCTTTAAAGCCAACAGAGCTTCTGAACATACGCTAGAACCTCCCCGACCATTCGACAGTCGGGGATATATCTATTGTTTCTGCGTTTTGCAGATAACAATATGACGATGCTATATCCAGCACCGCTACTAACGACAGAGTTTTCTAAGACTCCGAGCCATCTCTGGCTCTGACACGACTAAATTTTTAATCGTGCTGCCGTTAAAGTAACAAAATTATCCGGTTAGTCAAGAGGATTATTCGTATATGATTATTTGTATCGCAAAAAAGGACGCCGGATGGCGCCCTTTATCTCTGGTTCTAAAGCTGACTGTTAAGTTCATACGCTTTCAGGAACTTTACTTTGCACCGTCTATGATTTTAAGCGCATCCTCAACGGTAATGTCTTTTCCTTTAAGCTCATTAGGAATCCGGTAATTGTTCTTGCCGCATTTGATATACGGCCCGTACCGACCCGCCGCCAGCAGGATATCCGCCTTTAGTTTCGGATGCTGGCCGAGAACTTTGGCTTCGGGCTTGGCTACCGCACCTTTCAGCAATTCTTCGGCTCGTTCTCTGGTGATATTGAAAATGTTGTCATTACCGGTCAGGGATCTGGATTTCAAACCCTGCTTAATATACTGACCGAATTTGCCGATGTTGACGGTTATGCCGTCGCCTAAATCTTTCGGCAGACTGACCAGCGTTTCCGCCTGTTCAAAAGTCAGATTTTCAGGGGCAATAAATTTGGGCAGAGCAATCCGTTTCGGCTTTTCAGTCGTGGCCGTGGCATCTTCACCCAGCTGAACATAATAACCGTACGGCCCTTTTTTCAGATAAACGTTCAGGCCGTTATGGCTGCCCAGCAGTTTGTCTTCGGGATTAGGCTTTTTCTCTGCGCTCTGCTCTTCTTCTTCCTTGATATCGGTCAGAGGCATTGTATATTTGCATTCGGGATAGTTTGAACACCCCAGAAAGGCGCCGAATTTGCCCAGTTTTATGCTTAAATGCCCTTTATGACATTCCGGACAAAGCCGCGGGTCAGAACCGTCTTCCCTCGGCGGAAACAGATGGTACGCCAGAACTTCGTCAATTTTATTGATAACTTCACTGACCTGCAAGGGCTGAACCGCCTGAATATTTTTATAAAACTTGTTCCAAAATCCGGTCAACAGCTTTTTCCACTCCATAGAGCCGGCGGACACATCATCCAAAAACTCTTCCATCTGCGCCGTGAAATCATATTCAACGTATTTTCTGAAGAAGTTTTCAAGGAAAATCGTAACGATACGCCCGCGGTCTTCGGGAATAAAGCGCATTTTTTCTACTTTTACATATTTACGTTCTTGCAAAACGGCAATAATTGATGCATATGTCGACGGACGGCCGATACCCAGCTCTTCCAACTTTTTAACAAGGCTTGCTTCCGTAAAGCGTGGCGGCGGCGTGGTGAAATGCTGCTCCGGCTTAATCGCCTTTTTGGCGACAGCTTCGTCAACTTCTACATTCGGCAGCAGACGGTTTTCGTCATCGTCGTTATCATCGTCGCGGCTTTCCTGATACAATTTCAAAAAGCCGTCAAACGCAATTACCTGCCCGTTGGCGCGCAACAGTATTTTGCCATCCCCGGACAGGGAATCTATTACAACTTTATCCAGAACGGCGGGCTCCATCTGACAGGCAATGGTTCTTTTCCAAATCAGTTCATAAAGCTTATAGGCATCCGAATCCAGCTTTTCTTCCATCTTTTTCGGCGTATTCATTACATCCGCCGGGCGAATCGCCTCATGTGCCTCCTGAGCGTTCTTGGATTTGGTCTTGTATTCTTTAGCCGATTTCGGGAGATACTTTTCACCGAAGTATTTCAAAATCGCTTCCCGGCAGGCGGAAATGGCTTCCGCGGAAAGGTTGACGGCGTCGGTTCTCATATAAGTGATATAACCGGCTTCATACAAATGCTGCGCGACCTGCATGGTTTTTTTGGCAGGGAATCGCAGCTTTCGCGCGGCTTCCTGCTGCAACGTAGACGTCGTGAACGGCGGCGCCGGATAACGGTTGGCTTTTTTGCGTTCAATCTTGGATATTTTGAAATCCTGCGCTTCAATTTTTGCTTTGGCGTCTTCGGCTTTTTCCTTGGTGTTGATATCAAATTTTTCAAGCTTTTTGCCATCCAGATTTATCAAATGCGACGGAATGAGCGCTTTTTCAGACGTTTCCAAGTCAACATCAACCGTCCAATACTCTTCGGGCTTAAACTTCTCAATTTCCATTTCGCGTTCGCAAATCAGACGCAGGGCAACGGACTGAACCCGCCCGGCCGATTTCGAACCGGGCAATTTACGCCAAAGAACCGGAGAAAGCGTGAACCCTACCAGATAATCCAAAGCACGGCGAGCCATATATGCCGAAACGAGATTGTCGTCTATCTGTCGTGGGTTCTGAATGGCTTCGGTAACGGCGTGCTTGGTGATTTCGTGGAAAACGACACGCTCAATTTTCTTGTCTTTCAACTTCTTTTTGGCGCTTAATTCTTCCAGTATGTGCCAGGCAATAGCTTCCCCTTCTCTATCCGGGTCGGATGCGAGGACTAACGTATCGCAGTCTTTGAGCGCAGTTATAATGTCATTCAGACGTTTTTTGCCGCCGGAGCTGAGTTCCCAAACCATGCTAAAGTCCTTTTCAGGATCGACAGAACCGTCTTTGCTCGGCAAATCCCGGATATGGCCGTAACTCGCAAGAACCTTATAGTCTTTGCCAAGATATTTGTTAATCGTTTTTGCTTTTGCCGGTGATTCCACTACAACTAACTTCATCTAAAAATTCCCTCAAATTTTAGCCACTTTATTTCCCGGAAGGCGCATAAGCCGGTCATCCAGCTCCAGTTCAACAATCATTGTCAGAACTTTCTCCGTCGGCAGCCCCATTGCCCGGATAAGCTCATCCACATCTTCCCCGCTGGCAGAAACCAGAGACAATAATTTTGAATACTCGTCTCCGCTTTGTTCTGGAATATCGGAATTATTTTCCGTATTGTCAAGCGAATATTCAAACAAATCGGCGGTTTCGGGTTCTTTGACATGGCGCGGCGCAAATGTAACCGGAGAAAAATCAAAATTATCCAGCACATCGTCGGCATCATCCACCAAAATCGCACCTTCCTTTAATAACTTGTTGCAGCCGGATGCCCGCCCGTCATAAGGCGCCCCGGGGACGGCATAAACATCCCGTCCCTGTTCCAAAGCCTGATGCGCCGTTATCAGAGAGCCCGAACGAACCCCGGCTTCAATAACTAACACCCCCTTGCTTAGCCCGGAAACTATCCGATTGCGGCGAGGGAAATTCGTTGCCTGCGGCTTGGTATGAAACGGATATTCTGTCAAAACCAATCCGTCTTGAACCAATTTATTATATAATTTTTCATTTTCCAGAGGATAAACGACATCTATCCCCGTTCCCAGCACAGCTATCGTCCCGCCGTCGGTTTCCAAGGCTCCCAGATGTGCCGCCGCGTCAATACCGCGCGCCATTCCCGATACGACAACCACGCCTTTCCGGGCAACATCCGCGGCAATTCTCCCGGCAAGTTTTAACGCACTTAATGAAGCACTTCGCGAGCCGACCACTGCCAGCATATTGTCGTTTTTAAGCAGCCCGATATTTCCTTTAGCATAGAGAATCGGCGGGTAATCTTCAATCTGTTTCAGATTATAGGGATAAGCCTCATCTTCTGCCGTGATAATTTCAACGCGCTTTAATTCCGCTGTCATAATCTCTTCTTCGGCTTTTCGGCGCGAAAAGACTTCTTTTTTCCGCGAAAGCGCAGACAGCGCGTTTTCCGCACTACCAAACTGCCGCAACAGTTTTCTGAACCCTATCGGGCCTATTCCCGACGTATTAATAAGTTGAATGCAGGATATTAAATTTTCTCTGTTCACCGGCCTGTCTTCTACTGCTTACTGTTTCTTTAGTTTAATTTTGCTTTCTTCCCCGTTCAGAAGGCGGCGAATATTGCCATGGTGCCGAACAATGACAAGCAATACGACCAGTGCATACACAACAGTATACTCTGAAGACGGCGCCAGAAAATATGACGCCACCGGAACAAATACGGCCGCTGTCAGTGCCGAAAGGGACGAATACCTGAACGCAAACGCCATAACCAGCCAGATACCAAGAGCAATAACAGCTACCGGCCAGCAGGTCACAAGAATAAAACCGAATGTTGAGGCGACACCTTTTCCGCCTTTAAATTTCAGCCATACGGGGAAGTTATGCCCCAAAACGCCGAATGCTCCGGCCGTCAGGGAAGCCGTAACCGCCTCGGAAGAATCGCCGCCGACAAAGGCTCCGGCAATTGCTGCTGCCGCGCCTGCTTTAAACGCATCGCAAAGAACCGTCAAAAGCGCAAGCGTTTTATTCCCCGTACGCAGCACGTTTGTTGCCCCGATATTTCCCGAACCGATTTTGCGAATATCGCCATACCCTGCAAGCCTGGTCAAAATAAGTCCAAAAGGAATCGAGCCGACAAAATACCCAAACAATGCACTCAATCCATATATCAGTCCTGCAGACATTTTTTATCTCCCGTAATTTAATTTTGTATTATGTTAGAGAAAAGAGCTTAAATTTCAACTTATTTTATAGTCCGGTGAGTATTTTTGCAATCTTATGAATATTTTATCTTTTTGTATATTAGGAATAAAAAAATAATGACAAAGCGATTTAATTGTTTAATATGATACCAAACATTGCATCATGGGGAGATTATGAAAAAAAAATTTAAAAGAATTCTTTTGAAACTTTCCGGCGAAGGCTTGATGGGCGACCAACCGTTCGGCATTGACGAAAATGTTCTAAACACTGTTTCGGAAAGCATACGCAATATTCGCAATACGGGTCTTGAACTCTGCATCGTTATCGGCGGAGGGAATTTTTACCGCGGCGTAAACAATACAAATGAAATCATCCGCCGCCCGGTTGCCGATCAGGCCGGAATGCTGGCAACAGTCATTAATGCCCTGTTTTTGAAAAGTGCGTTGAACAGCAAAGGAATCCGCGCCGAGATTTTATCCGGACTGAGCGTACCGCAAATTGCCGAAACATATTCTTACAGAGCCGCACAACAGATGCTTGCTGACGGTGTCGTGGTTATTTTTGCAGGAGGAACAGGGAATCCGTATTTCACAACAGATACCGGAGCAACACTGCGTGCTCTGGAAGCCGAATGCGACGCATTATTCAAAGCCACTCAAGTTGACGGCGTTTATGACAGCGACCCCAAGAAAAATCCGAAAGCAAAACGCTATACGGAAGTTTCTTACGACGATGTTATCGCCAAAGAACTTAAAGTTATGGACATGACAGCAATATCCATGGCAAGAGAAAACAAGCTGCCTATTATCGTTTTTAAACAGGAAAATGAAAATTCGCTGACAAACGTATTAAACAGCAAGGGCAACTACACTATCATAAAATAAGACAAAGCGAGGAAACATGACTGATTTTAATGAAATAAAGACCGATACGACAGAGCGCATGGAAAAGACACTGGAAACATTGCGTAATGATTTTGGCGGTCTGAGAGCAGGAAGAGCTCACGCCAGCCTTTTGGACAACATTATGGTTGAAGCATACGGAACCCCGACACCGATAGCCCAAGTCGGCACAGTCAGCGTTCCGGATGCGCGCACCCTTTCCGTCAGCGTCTGGGACAAGGGAATCGCCAAAGCCGTTGAAAAAGCCTTGAGAGAATCCGACCTCGGACTTAACCCGGTATCCGACGGACAGCTTATCCGTATCCCTATCCCTCCACTTTCCGAAGAAAGAAGAAAAGAACTGGTTAAAGTTGCCGGAAAATATGCGGAACAGAATAAAATCGCCATCAGGAATATCCGCAGAGATGCTCTTGACGAAGTAAAAAAGTTGAAAAAAGACAATTTGATTTCCGAAGACGACGAAAAGAGATATGGCACCGAGATTCAGAAACTGACTGACGACTCCATCAAAAAAATCGATGATATGCTGGATCAAAAAGAAAAAGATATTTTACAAGTCTAAATAACGATGGATACCAATAATACATGCAGGCATATTGCCATTATCATGGACGGCAACGGCCGCTGGGCAAAAAAGAGAGGGATGCCCAGAACTTTTGGGCATAAAAAAGGAGCGGAAAACGTTGTTAAAATTACCCGAGCAATGAAAGAGTCCGGCGTAAAATATTTGACATTGTACGCTTTTTCCACAGAAAACTGGCAACGTTCCAAAGATGAAGTCGATGCCTTGATGCAGCTGTTGAACGAATATCTGGATAAAGAGTTGAAAGAAATCATGGATAATAATGTCCGCATTGTTTTCATCGGAGAAAGATATATGCTGTCCGACAGCATTCAGGCAAAGATGACTTTTCTTGAAAAAGAATCCGAGAAGAATACAGACCTGACATTATGCATAGCCCTGTCTTACGGTTCGCGGCAGGAAATTTTGTCTGCGGTCAAAAAAATCGCCGCAAAAGTAAAAGAAGGGAGCATGGACATCAGCCAAATTACACAAGACGTCTTTTCCGAAGAATTGTATACAAAAGAAATTCCGGATCCGGACGTTTTAATCAGAACCAGTGGAGAGCAAAGGATCAGCAATTATCTGCTCTGGCAGTCAGCATATACAGAGTTGTTTTTTACAAACACTTTATGGCCTGACTTTGGCAAAGACGAGCTTTGGGACATTATTAATAAATTCAATCAAAGGGAGAGAAGGTATGGCAAAAACTGAACTGACATCATTGCAAAAGAGGATACTGACGTCACTTATAATGATTCCGATTGTTATCGGTGCACTACAGTCCGGGCATCCGTATGTCGATATTCTTGTCTTTATTGTCGGCGCAATGCTTTCCTGGGAATGGGCTTCAATGGTGCCCAACAAGAAATCAAGCGTTTATGCCGTATGCTATACTTTTGCAATGGGGTGTTCCCTGTTGGTATTTAACCGCTGGGTGCTCATTGCGACAATTGCATTAACGACGCTTTTTGTTTTTATCAAAGCCACAGAAGAGCAGCACCGCAAGCTCCTCACACTCGGTGTTCCCTATATTTCTATCGGCGTCGGCGCCCTCTACTGGATATATTATCTGTTTGACACTTTCGGCAGTATCCCCGGAGAAAAGGGAAGCTTTGTCATGACATTATGGTTTATGCTGATGGTTTGGGGGGTTGATATCGGCGGATACATTGTCGGCTCATCCCTAAAGGGACCGAAGCTGGCTCCGAAAATAAGCCCAAACAAAACCTGGTCTGGACTTGTCGGCGGGGTTGTCCTAGCTGTTGCTGTCAGTTTTATTTATATGTTTACCGTTAAAAATATTTTTAACCTGCCGATGCCGCTAAGCGAACAGCTTAAATTTGCTCAGCTCGGTGCCATGATTGCAATTGTGGCTCAAATCGGCGACCTTGCAGAATCCGCCATAAAAAGACATCTGGGCGTAAAAGACAGCAGTTCTCTGATTCCGGGACACGGCGGCGTATTCGACAGAATTGACGGCCTGATATTTGCCGCACCGATTGTCTATTGTTACTTTACCTTAGTTTCACTTAGCAATTAAAAGGAACAAAATTATGGAGTGGATATTAAATATTATTCATTATGTCATCCCCTTTCTTGTCCTTCTCGGCGTTTTGGTTTTTGTACATGAATTCGGCCATTTTATCGTTGCCCGTTCCCTGGGGGTCAGCGTCAGCGCTTTCTCCATCGGGTTTGGCAAAGAATTATGGAGCCGCACGGACAAAAAAGGTACTGTATGGAAAATCTCAGCAATACCGTTAGGCGGATATTGCCAGTTTTTAGGCGATGCAGACGAATCCTCGTCAACATCCGACGTCGATTTGAGCAAGTACACAGAGGAAGAACAAAAACACCTTTTTGCAACTCAAACGCCGTATAAAAAACTGGCGATTGCCATTGCAGGACCTTTGTTTAATTATCTCTTTGCATTTATTACTTTTTTCGGTCTGTTTTATTTTGTCGGAAGCTACGACATTCCGCCGGTTGTTTCCGAAGTCATCAAAGAAAGCCCTGCGGAAAAGGCCGGCATTATAAAGGGCGACAAAATTCTTGAAATCAACGGCAACAAAATCAATGACTGGTCGGACATCAGCAAAGAAGTCAGTATTGCCATTGACAATGTCAACATGAAGATTGAGAGAAACAGCGAAGAGATTACCGTTACCGTCCCGTTGGTTGATATGGAATACGCCTTTGACGAATCTGAAAAGCCGGTTAAGCGCCGAATGATAGGCATTAAGGGAGAAGCAAAGCAGTTTAAAATTATCAAGGATAATTTCAACTTCGGCGCCTCCGTAAAAAAAGCGGCCGAAGAAGTCTACAACGTTACAGATATGACTTTACGGGGCGTCGGGCAGATGATAACGGGAGAACGATCCGGCGAAGATGTCGGCGGCATTATCCGCATTGCGGAAATGTCGGGTGACATATCCCGTACACGCGGCATATTGGACTTTTTATATTTTATGGCGCTGTTGTCCATTAATCTGGGGCTTATCAACTTATTCCCAATCCCCGTATTAGATGGTGGACATGTTGTAATTTATTTGTTAGAAATAGTTTCAAGGCGGGAGCTTAATACAAAGTTCAGAGATTATTTGTTTAAGATAGGCCTTGGTTTTATTTTGTTTTTGATGGTGTTTGCAACCTGGAATGATATTAAGCACCTCATAACAAGATGGTTTGAATAGCTTGTAAGGATTAAAAAATGAAGTTTAAATTAGCGGGGATTTCGTTGCTGGCACTGGCCGTTTGTTCTAATGCCATGGCGCAGGGAGTTATCAGCAACATTAACATTAACGGACTTCAACGCGTAGAGAAAGAAACGGCCTTGTCTTATGCGGGCATCAATACAAACAAGCCGGTTTCGACCGAAGAGCTTAACGAGGCTTTGAAACGGTTATATGATACGGGCCTGTTCAGCGACATCAGTTTCGACACCAAAGGCAATACGCTTGTCATTAACGTTAAGGAGAATCCGGTAATCGGCGTCATGGCCTTTGACGGCAATGACAAGATTGACGATAAAATTCTTGAATCGGAAGTCCAGTCCGCTCCCCGCTCAGTTTTCAGCAAAGCCAAAGTTCAACAAGACGTTCAGAGAATTTTGGACGTCTATAAGCGTGCCGGGAGATATGGCGTATCTGTTGAGCCGAAAATTATTAAAAAATCAGAAAACCGCGTAGATTTGATTTTTGAGATTGAAGAAGGCCCGGAAGCAAAAATTGACACCATTAACTTTATCGGCAACAAGCACTATACGGGAAAAGACCTGCAAAGCGAAATTATGAGCAAAGAAAGCCGCTGGTACAGACTGTTTTCAAATGCGGAAAATTTTGACCGTGAAAAAATGAACTATGACCAAGAATTGCTGCGGCGTTTCTACAACCGGCACGGATATGCCGATTTTGCCGTTGTTTCAGCAATCGCCGAACTGTCCAGAGATAAAACTTCTTTTATCCTTACCTTTACGATTGACGAAGGAAAGCGTTATACCATTAATGATATTCAGATTAAATCGACAGTACCGGATATTGATGCCAACCAATGGTACAAATATGTTACATTCAAAACAGGAAACTGGTACAACTCCGATGAAATAGAAAAAACAGTCAATGCTCTGACCGAGGAGCTTTCCCGCAAAGGTTTTGTTTTTGTCGAGGTTGTTCCCAATATTTACAAAGACAGAGAAACAGGAAAACTCAGTGTTGTTTTCGATATTAAAGAAAATGCAAAAGTTTTCGTAAACAGAATCAATATTACAGGCAATACCAGAACGCTTGACGAGGTTATCAGACGCGAATTTCGCATTTCCGAAGGCAATGTTTTCAACGTCGCCAAGATAAGGGAATCGAGAAGAAACGTCGAACGGCTGAATTATTTCAGCAAGGTAGACATTGATACCGAACGCGTTGATTACGACAAAGCAGACATTAATGTTAATGTCGAAGAAAAATCGACGGGCTATTTCAATGTCGGCGTCGGCTATTCTACCGTTAACGGGGCATTAATCCGCGCAGGAATTACCGAAAACAACTTCCTCGGCAAAGGTCAGCAGGTCAGTTTGAATGCGGGCGTTTCACAACGTTCGACCGATTACAGTTTCAGCTTTACCGAACCGTACTTTATGGATCGCCGTCTCAGTGCAGGTACAGACTTGTTCTATCAGACTGAAGATTATCAGGACGAGAGCAACTACGATATGGATACCATGGGCGGCAGATTACGCTTCGGCTGGAATTATACCGACGATTTAAGCCAGTATGTCCGTTATACCCTGAAACAGGATAAAATTAAAAATGTCAGCAGCGCGTCCAAATATATTCAGGAAGAAGAAGGCGACGCTATCGACTCCGTTATCGGGCAGACTATCGTTTATGACAAACGCGACAATATTATGAAGCCGCGTGAGGGTTATTACCTTTCATTCGGCAACGATATTTCCGGCTTGGGCGGCGATGACAAATATTTGAAATTTGACGCGAAAGCATATAAATTCTATACGTTGTCTGACTATTACACCTTTAAGTTCTTCATCAACGGCGGATATATTGCCGGTTACGGCGGGGAAGACGTCCGTCTGGCACAGCGTTATTTCCTCGGCGGCAATACAATGCGCGGTTTTGAAACCGGCGGTATCAGTGCACGCGATAAAGTTACCAAAGACGCATTGGGCGGCAACTGGATGCTGTACGGAGGTGCCGAATTGGCTTTCCCGATGGGATTGGATGAACTCGGCATCAGAGGCCGGACATTTGTTGACGTCGGTACAACAGGCAAGCCGGACAACATTAACACTTCCGATGTCGACTATTCCTCCAGCCCGCGTGTTGCCATTGGTTTTGGTTTCGAGTGGACATCACCGATGGGTAAAATCGATATCGACTTCGGTTTCCCGATTGTTAAGCAGGATTACGATGAAACAGAAGTATTCCGTTTGAACTTTGGTACAAGTTTGTAATGAAGGAATAAATAATGGCTGATACTGTTTTTTATAATTACAGCGGCAAAAAAAGCATTAGGGAAATTGCCCGGATTGCCGAGGCAGAACTGGTAACCGCCGGAAAAGAAAATGAGCTTATTGAAAATATCTGCTCCATTGAAAGCGCCGGCAGTGAAGATTTGTGTTTCTTTTATGACAGGAAAAATAAGGATAAAGCAGCCGGAATTAAGGCGAAAGCCTGTATTTCGACAGAAGAGCTGGCGCACCTCATTCCCGAAGGCGTTATTGTTCTGACCAGCAGCAATCCCAAACTTTCGTTTATCCGGTTAGTCAGCGCTTTTTATTCCGAGCACAAGCCTGCTCCCGGTATCGCAGAAAGTGCCGTAATCGCCAAAACGGCAAAAATAGGCAAGGGTTGTTTTATCGGTCCGCATGCCGTTATTGAAGACGACGTGACTATCGGCGATGACTGTATCATAGAAGCTAATGCGGTTATTTCCAGAGGCTGTAAGATTGGCAACAACTGCCGAATCGGCAATAATGCGAGTATAGCTTACTGCCTGATGGGAAACGACTGTTATATTTATACGGGGGCACGAATCGGACAAGACGGATTTGGTTTTTCTGTTGTTGACGGGCAGCATAAGAGAATCCCACAAATCGGACGCGTTATCATCGGCAATGACGTTGAAATCGGCGCAAACACCTGTATTGACCGGGGTGCTTTAGACGACACGATTATCGGAAACGGCTGCCGTGTCGATAATCTGGTGCAAATTGCGCATAATGACAAAATCGGAAATTACTGCATACTGGTTGCCCAAACGGGAATTGCAGGAAGCTGCACGTTTGGCGATTATGTCGTGTGCGGAGGACAGACGGGTTTTGCCGACCACCTGAATGTCGGCAGCGGGGCACAAATCGGAGCGCAATCCGGCGTTATGCGGGATATTGAGCCCGGTGCAATTGTTATGGGAACGCCAACAGTGCCTTTTAAAGATTTTATGCGTCAGGTCGCATTTTTGCAAAAAAACAGTAAAAAATAACAAAGGAGACTACATTATGTCAGAAATCGTGAAAGTTTATCATATTGAAGAAATTATGAAAATGCTGCCGCACAGATATCCCTTTTTGCTGGTTGACCGTTTTGAGGTAGAGGTACCGGGAGAAAAAGGCGTCGGTATTAAAAACGTTACAATGAACGAAGAATTTTTCCAAGGGCATTTTCCGGGAAATCCGATTATGCCGGGCGTTTTGCAGATTGAAGCAATGGCACAGGCAGCAGGCATTGCGGTTATATCGAAAGATGAAAATTACGCCGAATCCAAGCGCTCGGTTTTGTTTATGGGTATTGACGGGGTTAAATTCAGAAAACAGGTAAAACCGGGAGACCAGTTGAGAATCCATGTAGAAAAGATTAAAGCCCGCCGGAATATCTTTGTATTCAAGGGAACAGCCATGGTTGACGGGCAGGTTGCCTCAGAAGCAGAATTAACGGCAATGATTATTGAATAATTAGTTCGTTTTAAATAGTTTTGAGGTTGAAAAAATTAGAGATAGGATTTATCTTATCTCTAATTTTTTGGGGTAATAACATGTTTGATGCATATAAAATCAGAAAAGATTTTCCCATTCTGGACAGACTGATAGAAGGGAAACGCAATACATATCTGGACACGGCAGCATCGGCGCAAAAGCCATTAGTGATGCTGGAAGAAATCCGAAAGGCGTATTTAGACGAATATGCAAACGTTCACCGCGGAAGCTACTGGCTTTCAGAAAAAGCAACCGAGAATTATGAAGATGCCAGAAAATCTGCCGCACGTTTCATTAATGCGGAAAAACCTGAAGAAATTATTTTTACCCGCAGCGCAACGGAAGGAATTAACTTGGTTGCAGCGACTTTCGGGGCAATGACATTAAAACCGGGCGACGAAATTCTCCTCTCCCGTGCCGAGCATCATGCCAATCTGGTAACGTGGCAGCAATGGGCAGCCAAGACCGGCGCAAAACTGGTTTATTTTGATTTGGAAGAAGACGGAAGTTTTTCGTGGAATAAATTTACCGACTCGCTGCATGAAAATACCAAAATTGTCGCCGTTACAGCAATGTCTAATGTTTTGGGAACAGTTTTCCCGGTAAAAAAGATTTGTACTGCAGCGCATAATATCGGCGCAAAGGTATTAATAGACGCCTGTCAATTTGCGGTACATAAAAAAATAGACGTGAAAGATTTTAACTGTGATTTTCTGGCATTTTCCGGACATAAGGTATACGGACCTACGGGTATCGGCATCCTTTACGGCAAATATGATTTGCTCGCCGATATGCCGCCTTATCAGTACGGCGGTGATATGATTGAACATGTCAGCTATGAAAAAACATCTTTTACAAACCCTCCTGCCCGTTTTGAAGCCGGAACTCCTGCTATCGTACAGGCTATCGGCTTAGGTGCTTCATTAAACTATCTTATGCAGTTTGACTTTAGTGAGATTGAAGAATATGAAAACAATCTGACGGATTATGCAACAAGGCGAATGTCAGAAATAAACGGGCTTAAGATTTTAGGAACGGCAAAAGAAAAGGGCGGTGTTTTTTCATTCGCCATAGATGGTATACACCCGCAGGATTTGGCTTTTATTTTAGGAAAAGAGGGAATTGCAATCCGGACAGGGCATTTTTGTGCCGAACCGCTGGTCAATTATCTGGGATACACCTCTCTTGCCAGAGCCTCTTTGGGCATTTATACCATAAAAGAAGATATTGATGAATTTATAAAAGCTTTGTACAAAGCAAAGGAATTTTTTGGTTAAAAGAAAAACGATGACTGATAATACCGAAGAACTGATTGACGAAACCGAAGCACAGCTCCTTGATGCGATGAGTATTGAAGAACTGCCTGTTTATAAGGCATACGCAGGACAAGAACTTGCCGTTGGCCAAACAAAAGCGAAGATGTACGATATCGTAGAAGCAATAAAAACCGTATTTGACCCCGAAATACCAATCAATGTTTATGACCTCGGGCTTATTTATAAAATAAATCAAGAAGACTGCGGCAATTTGCATATAGATATGTCCCTGACTGCTCCCGGCTGCCCTGTTGCCGGAATTTTACCGCAACAGGTTGCCGATGCAACTGCCGGAATTCCCGGAGTCGGGAAAGTGGAGGTCGAAGTTGTCTGGGAACCGGCATGGACGCTTGAAAGACTGAGTGATGATGCCAGAATGATGTTGGAAATGATTTAGCAAAGGATACGGCAGATGAGTATTGAAAGCTTAATTGACGATTTTTCATTTTTGGATGGCTGGGAAGACCGCTATAAATATCTTATAGAACTTGGCAACCAGCTTCCCCGTTTCAGCGATGAGCAAAAAAAAGACGAATGGAAAGTTCCCGGCTGCCAATCCCAGGTTTGGATTATCCCTCATTATAGTGAAAACGGCATCAGTTTTGAAGGTGACAGCGATGCCATTATCGTCCGCGGAATTATTGCCGTCGTTCTGGAAATATTTAAAGATAAGTCTGCACAAGAAATTTTAGATATTGATGTTGAAGAAATTTTTGATAAAATGGGATTGAGAGAGCATATTACGCCCAATCGGCGCAGCGGTATGCTTTCAATGGTAGACAAGATTAAATATTATGCCGCACAAGCACTAAAGGGACAGAATGAATATTCACGAATATCAGGCCAAAAAGATTTTTAAGAAAGCCGGAATTAACGTTCCATACGGTTTGGTGGCGTATACGCCTGCGGAAGCCAAAAGTGCAGCAGAAAAGATATCAGAGTTCGGTCCGTGGGTTGTTAAAGCACAAATTCAGGCCGGTTCCCGTGATGTAGGGAAGTTTTCAGACAAGAGAGCCGGACGCAAGGGAGGAATCAGACTTTCCAAAACTTTGGATGAGGTTTATGAAAATGCCGATGAAATGTTGGAAAACCTTTTGGTTACGAACCAAACCGGCGCCAAGGGACGACTTGTCAGCAGAGTGTATGTTGAAGAATTTATAAAAACCGTGAAAAAATTTTATCTGGGGCTTGTTGTGGACTGGGTAGCAGCATCAACTGTCCTGTTGATAGCGCCGGTTACAGAGAAAGATGATGACGACATTGTCAAACTGGCTATTGACCATCCTGACAAATTATTAAAAATAAATCTGGGGCTGCAGAAGGAAATAAAACATGAGCAGTTATCCTTAATTACGGATTTTATGCAAACCCAGCTTAATACAACCGGTTTAAAAGCGTTTTTGAACAGAATGCTGAAAGTATTTTACAGTTATGACGCGACCATGCTTGAGATTAATCCGATTGGCATCAGCAAGAACGGGGACATCTGGGCACTCGATGCCAAAATCATCTTTGACGGCAATGCTTTATACAGACATCCGGATATTGTAAAGATGTCGGACGATTCTGAAACGGAAGAAAGAGAGTTGACTGCTGCAAAATACGGTTTTCAATATAAAGAACTGGAAAGCGGCATAGGTATCATCGTCAATGGCGACGGACTCGCATTAAGTACAATCAATCAAGCTCAAAAAATGGGCATGGAAACAGCATGTTTTCTTAATTTAAAAGGCGGCGTTGACAGGGATAAAATCGCCGCAAGTATAAAACTTATTATGACAAATCCCAAAGTTGACGGCATCCTTATAAACATTCTCGGCGGTTTTTTACGCTGCAATCTTATTGCGGACGGCATAATTACCGTTGCAAACGATTTAGGGCTTAACATTCCTCTGGTTGTACGTTTTGAAGGGACAAATAAAAACGAGGCTACTGAAATTTTACAAAAATCCGGACTGCCTTTGTCTATTGCTTCTGATACGCTTGAAGGACTTACACTCTTAAAAAGTGCTATTGAGGAGGATTTGTAATGGCGGTACTCGTTAGCAAAAACACGAAAATAATGGTTCAGGGCATTACCGGAACACAGGCTTCTTTCCACATTCAAAGGGCGATGAAGTATGGCACACAAATTGTGGCAGGCGTTGTTCCGAATAAGAATGAAAGCTCTTATCTGGGCGTTCCCTTGTTCGGAACCGTACAAGAGGCGAAAGACAAAACCGGTGCTGAGGCGTCGATTGTGTTTGTGCCGGCAAAATATGCCAAAACCGCTATTTTGGAGGCTATCCACGCCGGATTAAAACTGGTCGTTGTGATTACTTCCGGTATTCCCGTCAGCGATATGATGGAGATAAAACATGAGCTCCAGCAATCACCTACCATTCTTATCGGCCCCAATACGCCGGGGGTTATTACACCACAGGAAGCATACATGGGTATTTTTCCCGACAGTATCCATAAAGGCGGCAATATTGGCATCATATCCCGTTCGTCAACTTTGACTTATGAAGTTGTTCTCGAAATAAACAAAGCCGGATTTGGCGAATCTACCGTTATTGGTTTGGGCGATGATGTTATTCTGGGAACGAGTTTTGTTGAAATAATCAAACAGTTCAACAACGATGAGGATACCAAAGCAATTATCTTAATTGGTGGAATCGGCGGAAATTATGAAATTGAAGCGGCAGAATTTTATATGGCGCAAAATAAGAAAAAGCCGATAATTGCCCTAATTCTTGATGACCCGACGCCTTTGTCCGATAACAAAGGCCTGGCTCCGGAAATTTTATGCCGCGGCATAACTACGGCCGAGGATAAAAAAAGCATTCTCCAGAAAGCCGGCATGATTGTCGTCGACGATATCAATTTGCTAAAAAATGAACTTATGCAGTTATGACGAAGTGGCTGCGTTTACTGTTAGATATCTTGCTGCCGCCGCGTTGTTTATTGTGCGGAAAAGAAATTCACTCCGATAATAGCTTATGTTCCGACTGTTTTACTAAAATCGACTTTATCAGCAGGCCTTACTGCAAGAAATGCGGCAGACCTTTTCCCGAAACGGTTAACGGCACTTATTACTGTGCGGAATGCCTCAGTAAAAGAACTCCTTTTCGTCTGTGCCGGGCGGCCGTTGAATACAATGACCATTCAAAAAAATTAATTTTGGACTTTAAGTTTTTTGATCATGTAGAAAATAAAATGTTATTGGCGCGGTGGCTGTATATGGCTGGAAAAGATATTTTTAATACCGGAGTCGACCTGATTATTCCTGTTCCGTTGCATTATACCCGCATGTTTAAAAGAAAATATAATCAATCTGCCGTTTTAAGCGCCGGCTTATCCAAATTATGCGGTATTCCTGCCGATTACAAATCGCTGAAGAAAACCCGCCACACGCTGCCGCAGGTTCATTGCAGCGGCAAACAACGGCTGAAAAACGTTCGAAATGCCTTTGAAGTTGCCCATCCCGAAAACATCAAAGGAAAGCGCATTGTTCTTATTGATGACGTGTTTACAACAGGCTCAACCCTGAAAGAATGCGCCAAAGCCTTAAAAAAAGCAGGAGCAAAATCTGTTGACGCTTTGACTGTGGCAAGAGTCTGCCGGTGATATATTGCCATATTTTTATGCCGCCATATTTTCTTGCCTGAAACGCAACGGCGAATTTGAAAACATAAATAAAAGCAGGTGCGGTCGCACCTGCTTTTAACAATTCGCTTCAACAGGACTGTTCTTACTTTGCAATAGAAAGCAATTTTGCGTATTTATGCAAAATACATTCTGCGACTCCAGCTAATTCAGATTTTTCTTCCGGATTAAAACTGTTTTCGCTGACAAGCATATCCGGCGTCAGTTCAAAAACCTCCCCGCTGAAATCCCGCAGGCAGTGCTTGTTGCTTTTTGCTTCAATAACGCTCTGGCGAAGCGTTGCCGTTGCATCGTCAATATCTTCGCGTTCTGACATTTATTTCTCCGTTATTCTTTATTTATGCTGGTGGAAAGCCACTTCCCCGATGTTTCTTCATATTTAGCATCAGCGTCATATAAATCAACTTTTAAATTCAGGTCTTTAGCCGTCAACTTGCCCATGGCCTGCAGCAAGCCCAAACCGGAAACATAATAGTCATGCCGGGTTGTAACCTCTTCCACTTCAGAGTTTAACAGGTACTGATATTGGTTCAATACATCAAGAACAGTACGATTGCCTAGGGCTTCCTCTTCCCGTACGCCGTTCAAGGCAACCTGATACGCCTTAATCTGTGCTTTTACAGATTTAATTTTGGCTTTATTCGCACTCAAATATTCCCAATAGCTGGTAATATCGGAATACAGGGCGTCCTGTGTATTCAGCAGGTCTTCCTGAGCCTGCCAGCGATAATACTTGCTCTGGCGGATTTTCGCCCGGCTGGAACCCGCATTATAGAGCGGAATCGAGAAATTTACGCCAAGCTCAACCGAATTGTTAGTCGGATTTTTATCGTATTGATAATCCTGAGTTTTGATGCGTCCGGCCATTGCATAAGCATTTACAGACGGCAGCAAATCCCCCTGATTGGTTTTGACATCATATTTTTTTGCTTTCAGGTTATGTTTGGCCGCATTCAGGTCATAATTGTGAATTCTGGCATAATTCAGCGCTTCATCCATACTTTTCGGAAACATTCTTTCAATTGCTTTAGGATCTTCCGTTCCTTTTGGCTCTTCGCCGATTATCTGTTTGTAAACGGCTTTTGACGCTTCCAAATCGCCTTCCGCCGAAATGCGCTGGGATTGGGCGGACGCGTAACTTGCCTCAGCTTGAGATACGTCGGTTGTGGTAACTTCACCAACCTTGAAACGTTCGCGAGTTTCATCCAACTCTTTTTTCAAAAGTTTTTCGTTATTTTTTTGCAGTTTTACAATCGCCTCGTCGCGCATTACGTTCAGATACGCAGTTGCCGCATTGAGCAAAATATCCTGCTCGGTTGCCAAAAGACTAGCCTGCGCCGCTTTTACAGAACTTTTGGCAGAACTGACGGAATTGACGGTTTTAAAACCGCTGAAAATCGGCTGCGACACCTTTGCGGCCAAGGTTCTTTCATAACCGTCTACCGGACGCTGCGCAACTCCGTTGACCGTACTATTTGTATTTATTTTCGAATCTGAATATCCGCCTTCTACGGTCAATGTCGGGCGATATCCTGATTTTGCAATCGCTACGTTTTCATCAACGGCTCCCGTTGCAGCGCGGGCGGCTTTAAGCGCAGGATTATATTCGTACGCTTTGGCCAAGGCTGTTTCCAGTGTATCCGCATTTGCAGAAAGCGCGGTTGAAACAGTAAGAACCAGCGCAAGAAGACTAAGCTTTTTCATCGTTAAGTTTTCCTTTTTATCCATATCAAAAAAGATTCGTTCGTTTTCTCTTTAGCACATAATTGTTAAAAAAACGCCAATCCCGGTTTTTATTTTATAAAATAATCTTATATTATTAACGAAAATTCAAACTATTTCACTATAGTTTTGTGAATAGTAAAGTATGTTTATTTGGGAGATTGTGTATTGAAAAAAGGTAAATTAGAAATCAGCGATGAAATGAAAAAAGCACGGCTGAAGCTTTCTATTGAGCATTATATCAAATATTTTATCGGCAAAAGAACCTGCGAAGTTACCAAAGAAGAGGCTTTGTACGCCATTTCTCTGGCGGTTCGGGAATTTGCCATGGATGAAATGTACAACACAATGGCCCGCTATAATGAAAAGTCGGCCAAAAGAGTGTATTACCTCTCCATTGAATACCTTATCGGCCGTTCGTTGGAAAACAACCTGCATAACCTCGGTCTTTATGACTTGTTAAAAGACATCAAAATTGACGGTTTTCCGGATATTTCCATGGAAGAGATTTTTGACACCGAATATGATCCGGCTTTGGGTAACGGCGGATTGGGCAGGCTGGCTGCCTGTTATTTGGACTCGATGGCGTCGCTCGGCCTTCCGGGATTTGGCTATGGGATTAATTATCAGTTCGGGTTGTTTAAGCAAAAATTTGAAAACGGCTGGCAAGTGGAACAGGCCGACGACTGGTTTTCCGACTTTTCTCCCTGGGAACTGGCTCGCCCAGACAGACAGGTAACCATTCCGATGTTCGGCAATGTTGAAACCTACAAAGACGCCAGCGGCAAAGACACTTACGTTTGGGCCAATACGCATACGCTGTACGGCGTTCCGTATGATTTCCCGATAGTCGGATACGACGGCAAATCGGTTAATTATTTACGGCTTTTTTCAGCAAAAACCGACGACGAATTTGACATTGATATCTTTAATAACGGCGGCTACATTGAAGCGGTGGAAGACAAAATCAAAACTGAAGCCATTTCAAAAGTACTTTATCCGTCTGATGCAATCGAATCGGGCAAAGCGCTCCGGCTTTCACAGCAATATTTCTTTGTTTCCTGCGCTGTTCAGGATATTTTCAGAAGATTTTTGGAAAAGAGCAACGACTTTGACAAGCTTCCCGACTCGGTATGTATTCAGCTGAACGACACCCACCCGGCGCTTGCCATTGTGGAAATGATGCGTTTGCTGGTCGACGTTTACGGACAAGACTGGGAATCGGCCTGGAACATTGTAACCAAAGTCTTTGCCTATACGAACCACACCCTGCTTCCAGAAGCGCTGGAAACCTGGCCGGTCAAGTATTTCCAGCATATGCTGCCGCGCCATTTGCAGATTATTTATGAAATAAACCGCAGATTTATTGAATTTGCGAAAACAAAATTCGGCGAAACGAGCGAAAAACTGGCTAAAGTTTCCATTGTTTCCGGCGAAGGCGATGCACAGATTATCCGTATGGCAAACCTGTCTATCGTCGGGTCCTTCTCGGTCAACGGCGTTGCCAAAATCCACTCCGAGCTGATTAAGACCTCGCTGGTACCGGAATTTTATGAACTCTGGCCGGAAAAATTCACCAATATTACCAACGGCATCACGCCGAGACGCTGGCTTTTGCATGCTAATACGAATTTGGCGACTCTTATCTCCGACAAAATCGGCAAAGACTGGATTTCCCATTTGGAACTGCTGAGTAAAATTGCCGATTTTGCGGACGATGCAGATTTTGTTAAGCGTTTTATGAAAATTAAGAAAACCAACAAAGAGCTGCTGCGCCATGAGATCTTCAAACGTACGAACGTTGCCGTTACGACAAACAGCATGTTTGTGGTGCAGGCCAAGCGTATTCATGAATACAAACGGCAGTTGATGGCTATTTTGCAGGTTATCGGCGATTATCTGGCGATTGTGCGCGATAACGTACGGCCGATTTGCCCCAAGACATACATTTTTGCGGGAAAAGCGGCACCGTCCTATACTTTTGCCAAGCTTATCATCAAACTGATAAATAATGTGGCTCAAGTCGTCAATAATGATGCAAAGGTCGGCGACTCGCTGAAAGTCGTCTTTATCCCGGACTATAAGGTTTCCGTTGCGGAAGTTCTTATTCCGGCGGCAGACGTCAGCCTGCAGATTTCAACGGCCGGTTTTGAAGCTTCCGGCACGGGCAATATGAAATTTGCCTTAAACGGCGCTTTGACGGTCGGAACATACGACGGTGCGAATATTGAAATCCGCGAAGCCGTCGGCGAAGACAATTTCTTCCTGTTCGGCCTGCGGGAGCATGAAATTCAGGAAATGCGCCCGACATATAATCCGCGCAAAATTTATGAAGAGTCTGAGTATATCAAGCGCATTTTGAATGCAATTAACTCAAACCTCTTCTGCGAAAAAGACGCGCCGTCGCTGTTTAAGCCTATTTTTGACGAATTGCTGAACCGCGATTATTTCTTTGTTTTGGCTGATTTGGAAGCATTCAACAATGCCATGAAAGAGGCAGAAAAAGCGTATCTTAAGCAGGATGAATGGGCGAAAAAAGCCATTTATAACGTTGCAAAAGTCGGTTATTTTTCAAGCGACAGAGCTGTTGCCGAATACGCCGACAAGATATGGCACGTTAAAAGCGTTGATTCTGATGATGCTTTTGAACCTGAACAGGAAGCAAAATCCGCATAAAAAGGCTTCTGAATCCACCCGCCCGGAATTTTACGGTTCCGGGCGTTTTTTTATGGTTCAGGAAACAAATCAGGCCTCCGGAAAAAAAATACAGAAAGAATAAAAAAAATGTATTTTTTTGCTTTTTTTAGCAGAAAATGCCAAAAAACGAATCGGCAAAGGCTTGACGAAAGGTTAAAAATATGGTATATTAAAATCCTAAAGTGAATTATTCTGTTTCTAAGTTTTATTTTTTATTATTATAAACTTGATGCGGCTTTAGTTCACTTTTTAAAATGATTATTAACAGACGCATCTGGAAGTACCGGAAAGCAATGAAGAGATATTTTAATCGAAGAGCCATACGACAAGAGCCACCGCGAGCGAAGCACAGTACCTCAGGTTAACCGATTGAAAAATTCTATTGAAATTGCCCCCAATAGTCAGATGCTATTCAAATTATAACGTCATAGTAGATAACTGGAAACAGTTTGAGGATGGCGTGGCATTATGAAGAAAAATTTATTCTTCTTTGTCGCAGTTTTATTAAGTGTCGTTTTCTTGTCAGCATGTTCTGGTGAGGAAAGTTTATTAACGGCTTCCATGCCGGAAACTCCTGCGGAAAAACCGGAAATCCCGGATGAGGACGAGGAGTTCATTGACTGGAAGTTTTCGTTTTCTACAATTGTAGAAAAGAAGACTACACTCTCTGAAGACGGTATCGTTGATTTCCACTTGGTTATCAATGACAAGTACGAAGCAGAATATATGGGGCAAACCCATTACAAAGATTCTGTTCGGACTTACAACTTCAGCGAGGTGATGCCCGCTGAATGGAGAAATATTTCTTTGGCTATGTCCAAGGGATATAAACTCTATCAGAAAGAGTTCACAAACCATACGAAACAGCTGAAACGCAATTCGTATGAAATTTCTAACGACTCTACAGTCGTTGAAGGCGGATGGACAATCACTCGTACATCCGGTGAATTCCACTTCAACATCATCTCCGAGAGCAATTCCGAAGATGCATTTGATCCAACGGGAAGCTGCAACTCTTTCGCCGGATATTTCACCGACGAACATCTGGGAGAAATCCAGATGGATCCGGTGAATATCACCATGAAGTTTAATGGTTTTTCCATTAAACATCACAAGGACAACAGCTATCGTTATGATAGTGAAACCGGCCTTTGGCTGGATCGTCCTTGGGACAATGGTGATAACACCCAAAGCGGAGTTTCAGCAAAGGAAGGGGAAAAGGAATATCTCCGCTACCCTATCATTTGCACCGTGAAATTTTCTTGCGAAGACTTCGGTCTGACCGAGAAGATGAACTCAGAGTACGACTACTGGGTAGAGTACAATGAGGAGGAGTGGCTGGAAGAAGGAAACGCAGTTCTTCGCTAACCGCATCAAAATTAAGAAGAGTTCCGAGCATATGCTTGGAACTCTTTTTTTGTTATCGATACTCAAATCTATGGCAAACAAGCTTTTAATAAAAAAATGTTTTAGGTGCAACATTTAGGCTGCAACATCAGCAATATCCGGCAGGTTTACCGATAAAGCCATTCCTCATATGCCCGTTTATTTCTTGCAGCTACGGACATCTCCTGTTTCCCCCTAAAGTTTTTATTTCCGGCAGGAGAGGAAGTTCCTCCCGCAACAGACGAATCGTGTGCGCCTTTATTTTCTTTAAAGAAATTTATGCGTTCTATTGCCGTTAAATAACGCTTTTGCTCATATCCGGCTTTTTGAGCCAATTCTGTATACATTTGGGCTTGTTGGGAATCCGACTCGGCTCGGCTTAGCGTTTCAGCCGTTATTTTTACGGCATAATTTAAATCATATTTTAATTTAAACTTGGCAGTACGATTATATTTTTCGGCAGGCAGGCAGTCAACTATTCTTAAACTGTTCATATACAGTGCCAGCTTTTCCGGACAGCCTTTAATTTTTTTCAGATTTTCATCGTGCAAGACCTCTTTGAAGAAACCGAAAGCTGCCCATTCATAGTCTTTTGAGGCACTTTGGTTTTGACGACGGCGACGGTTATACCCCAATTTAAGATCATGTATGCGGCATGCTTCCCGATTGTATTCTTCAAGCAGCAGCAATTCCCGATATTCCGGAAGGCGGCGTTTGATGTTGTATTCCAAGATGTTTAACATTGCAAGGTTTTCGGGTGAAATATGCCGGCGATACCGCTCTATCCCCTTGTATATGCGGCGGCATTGCCATTCTTCAAGTTCATCGTTCTCTTTGGCATCAATATCCGTTGCCTGCCTATAGGCTTCAAGGTTATCACAGAAATCTACGGCATCTGCCAATTCTTTATTTTGAGGAAGCGTTGCTTCAAAAATATCCAGCTGCCGGTTTTGTCCCAGACGATAGGCATAACGTTCACGGAAAATGGAAATTTCAGTATTTACAGGAATATTTTTATGATTTGCACAGCCGGCAACAGCACGGTTTATAATCCGAAAAAGCTCCGCATGACTGATATTCTCACCCATTGATTTGCCCTCTGCTGCATTATTTTTTATACTATAACACAAACATCCCGCTTTTGCAAAGAAAATTTGCGAAAAACGGCAATCTGTATCCAGCGGGGAGATATTGGGAACAAACGGCAATAAATTGGGACAGACGGCACCAATTTATTCTGAATACGGCTTCCGCTGCAAAAAGATTTCGACGCAGCAAAAAAATACGCCGGCTATAAGGCAGGGGCCGGCGTTGATATGTTACAAAATAATATTACCCGTTTTCGAGAATTTACTCGTTTTCGAGTATGATATCCCCCGTTTTAAGAAGGACAATCTTGTCTAATACCCATTTGTTAATTTGTTTTATTTTCTCATTTTCGACATTCAGGCGTTCGGCCATATCAATGATGAAATCTATTTCCTCATCATCCAGACCTCTGTCAGAATTTGCTAAATAACATAATTCTTTTATCAGCTGCAACGCTTTTTTACGTTCCGTAATCGTGCTGACCTTTGCCAAAACCTCTTCGCGATTCAGATTTTTCATGATGGCAACAATGTCTTTTTCGGGAATTTCATACATTTTGCCGATATTTTTCAAAAAATCTATCTCTTCTTTCGCTACCTTTTTATCTGAGCAGACCATACAACAAAAGCTCTCTACGAAAATCTTTTTTTCTTCTGGACTAAGGGTTGCAATATACTCATATTCCTGATTCATATTTTTTCTCCATAGCTTTTTATTGGCTGTACTATATAGCAATTTGTTTAAAATGCAGTAAATAAATGAAAACGGTGCATATCTAATAAAATGCATAATCTGAAAAAAATATGTTGACGCGAATAAAAACATAATGTAAACAAAATCAAGTTACGGAGTGTTGGCAGAGAGGTAATGCAGCGGATTGCTAATCCGTCATCCCGAATAAGGATGCACAGGTTCGAGTCCTGTACACTCCGCCAGTTAAAGGCCTGCTGTGAAAGCAGGCTTTTTTTGTACCTTATTTTCGCTTATAGAGAGATAATGCTGTCAACGCTTTTCCAATTTATGCAGACGCTGCCACCGATATTTCAAATGCGGATATGTTTCTATGGTTCTTATTTAGACAAAAATATTTAACTTTCTTTACTTTAATTTAAGTTTTTGCCGCTATATATAGTTGTGGGAAGTTATTTTTTTATTTTTGCAAGATGCGCAAAATAAGTATTGACAAAAATAATTAAAGGTGTCATTTATTATGTCAATAATAAGAAAGGAAACAAATATGATTAAGGCAACAATTAACAACGAGACGAAGAGGAATGCTTTTGCCAAAGCCGGCGGCAAAAAGATTGCCGGCGGAATCTGCGTCAGCAAAGCAGCTGTACGCGGTTTGGTTATAAGCAATTACAAAACATTAGCGACAGGTATTTGTTCCGATAAAGCGATAAAGCACGACCTTAACAATGTTATCCTGTTTAAAAAGCAAAAAGAAGTCGCTTAAACATAAAAATCAGTTTTCAAAATATGCAAGAGCCCGATTGACCGGGCTTTTTCTTTGCTTTTTTGTATCCCCGCCTTTTGGGATAAGACCATCACCCGGCGGGAAAAATTCACCGGCCGCTTAATTTATGAAAAATTGCTTGCAAATGTACGGCAAATTTATATATTTACTGATGAGAATTAATATTTAATAAGGAGAATATAATGCCTTTAGTTTCTATGCGTCAAATACTAGACCATGCTGCCGAAAACAATTACGGTGTTCCGGCATTCAACATTAATGACATGGAGCAAATTATCGCCGTTTTGGAAGCGGCCAAAGAAGTTAACGCTCCGGTTATTATCCAGACGTCTACAGGGGCGAGAAAATTTGCCGGCGACCCGATGATTCGCCACATGATTGCGGCCGGAATTGAAATGTATCCGGAATTGCCGATTTGTTTGCACCAGGATCATGGTTCATCTGTCGACATTTGCCAATCAGCTTTGGTTAACGGATATTCTTCGGTTATGATGGACGGTTCGTTGGAAGCTGACGGCAAGACTCCTTCTTCCTTTGAATATAATGTTCATGTTACCAAGGAAGTCGTTGCCCGCGCCCATGCCGTCGGCGCTTCCGTCGAAGGCGAACTCGGCGTTATCGGCTCTTTGGAAACCGGCAAAGGGGATAAAGAAGACGGACACGGCGCAGAAGGTGTTATTGATAAGAAACGTCTGGTAACGGATCCGGACGAAGCGGCTAAATTTGTAGCAGAAACCAACATTGATGCTTTGGCCGTCGCTGTCGGGACTTCTCACGGCGCATATAAGTTTACACGCAAGCCGACAGGAGATATTCTGGCAATTGACGTTATTGAAAAAATCCATGCGAAACTGCCGAATACGCATATGGTTATGCACGGTTCCTCTTCCGTTCCGCAGGAACTGCAAGATTTAATCAATGCTTATGGCGGCGCTATTCCGCAGACTTTCGGCGTTCCGGTCGAAGAAATCGTACGCGGCATTAAATCCGGCGTTCGCAAAGTTAACGTCGATACAGACTGCCGTATGGCCATTACGGGCGCTATCAGAAGACTGTTTGCGGAAAATCCGAAAGAATTTGACCCGCGCAAATATCTGAAACCGGCAATCGAAGAAATGAAGAAAGTCTGCATTGACCGTTATGTTGCCTTTGGCGCTGCGGGAAATGCCGATAAAATCAAACCGGTTCCGTTGTCGGCTATGGCAAAAAGATATGCTGACGGGAAATAATTTTCTGCTTTAAATACAGCGAAGGGCTTGGGTTTCAAGCCCTTTTTTGTATGGTAAAAATCCCAATCAAGCTTTTTTAATTATATTTCCATGCAATGAGTGCCATATCATCATAATTACATACTTCGTATGCTGTTTCCATGGCGGCTGGCAGACGCCATTTTTTTGAACTGTTTTGCGAAAAAATTCCCCAACGGCCATTGGATTTGTTACCGGAAATTTCGATGTTTGGGATATTCAATTTTTCATACACTATAGCCGTATCGCGTTTATTATTAATGACCATCATCGCAACTAAGTCTGTTTGCCCTCCCCCTTCTCCCCAATTTGAAGTAATAATCGCCATGCAGGTCTCCTGAGGAATATTGTCGGCAAAAATTAAAAAAGCCTGGTCATCGCCTGCTTTCTTTTGAGTTACCGTTTCAACAGCAATTTTTCCTCCCCAGGCATGAATCAGCGTCATAGAGCTGCCATTTGCCGATGCATTTTGCATATTTGCCGCCCCTCCCAGATTTACAATAGTTTCAATATCCAACCCTTTATAATTTCTTTGAGGGGAAAACAAAGTTCTTATATTCATGCTTAGAGTATTAATCTGATCAATCAACTTGATATTCTTGTTTTTGGCCATCGCTTTTGAGTAACCGGCAATTCCACCGACAGATAAAACACCGACAATGGCGAGGACTCCCAGCATTTCTATCATAGAACGCCCTGCCTCATCTATTTTTTGTGATAAAATTTTGCTCCCGTTTAATTCTTCAAAAAAAACCACCCTAAAAAACAGGCGGTCAGGGAGTTGAACAATTACTAACAGCATAATCCTTTAGGTCTTTAGAGCATAGCTCTTGTACATACACCTAAAGCTCCCCGACCGTAGTCGGGGATATAGTTGTTTGCAGTGCTATATCAACACTGGCTGTTAGAAAGAGCTGTTCAAGGCTCCGCACCTGTATTTCAGGCACTCTATACGAAACTATTTTCCGTATATTGTGTGTAGTCTATATCAAATTCTATAAAAAACAGTTAATATTATGCGTTGACTTTATTTATTAACCTTTGGCAGCCTGCTATAAAAAATAATTGAAACTTTTTAACAAACCGCAATTAATCAATTGAGGGACTAACGATTTGGCTTCGTCCATTAATGCGGAAGATATTATAATATTTATTTGAGTCTTTTCATAAACATTTTGACAAATCAAAAGATAATACAAAAGAAGCACCGTTCTTTAGCGGTGCTTCTTTTAATCCTGCGGGTAGCCATCAGGCCGGAGATACAATCATAAACATCTGCTTGCCTTCCATCTTAGGAGCAGAATCGACTTTGCACAATCCGTCCAAATCTTCCAAAAGCTTATTTAAAATTTCTTTTCCCAAATCATTTGCGCTCATTTCGCGCCCTTTATAACGCATGGTAAATTTAACTTTGTCACCTTGGGCTAAAAATTTTTTTGCCTGTTTAACCTTGACTTCATAATCATGCGTATCAATCATCGGGCGTAATTTCAACTCTTTTATGCTCACGACCTTTTGGTTCTTTTTGGCTTCGTTCTTCTTCTTCTGCATTTCATATTTATATTTGCCATAGTCAAGAACCTTGCAGACCGGCGGGGTTACCTGAGGCGAAATCTCAATCAAATCAAGCCCTACCTCCTGAGCTATTTTTAAAGCTTCCGCCAAGGAAACTACACCTGCGTTTTCCCCGTTATAATTAATTAAACGAACTTCTTTGGCTTTAATTTCTCTGTTAATGCGCGGCCCGTCATTCTCACGTACTGGCGCATTCGTGTTTTCTGTAGCTATGGTTGCCTCCAATTAAAATTGATGTTACATATAATATGATAATGTAACTTATTCCAGTTCGCAAGAAAAATCTTTTCGGGAATCGCTAAAAAACTTTCTGCTATAAAGACATTCCGGCCATTTTTCTTTGCTGTAACAGCTGAATACCGTCTATCGTGCGCCCCTTGTTTGTATAATATGAGGAATGGGCAAACAAAACCCCGCCTGTTTCCCGATTAAAATCTATGCCGATGAACCCCCGGCCGATTAACCCGTCAATCAGTTCAAAGCGGTCAAAAGGGAGCATAATTCTCGGCTTAAAACAGGAAAGAACCGTTTCTTTCCCGAGGGGGCGGTGCAACAAAGATATTTTCCCTCCATCGGATGGATCTACTGCCGTCGCAAAAAGATTAAACCGCCCAGAAAAATATGGTGCCATATTCCATTTGTTTTTCCTGTCGACAATAGAGGTACAGTCTGTACATCCCATTTGTTCAGCCAATTTGAGACGATAGTTCACCATAACGGAATTTAAGGCATTGCCGCGATATTCAGGCAAAACAGAATCTGCCCCGAAAGAAGCTATCCGGTTTTTTCCTCCATTACGTTCCGCCTGAAAAAAATCATATTCGGCATTCGGCAATTCTTCCTGCAATTCCTGAAAATTTTCACATATTTTCAAATATGACATACCTATCAGCGTATCTCCGACAAAAATTCCCGTGTAACGAAGATGAGGGTTATCAAATACGTTATAAAAGTACTCTCCCGAATGTTTGTGAATAAAACATTCCTCACCTTTACGCAGATGCCGATAAATGCTTTCCGAAAGCTTTCCCATTGCTTCGGCATCTGCAGGATTCAGAGGCCGCAGGATAAAGCGCACGGCTTTTTCAACGTTTTCTCCGTTCACTTTATGCAGTTTTCCCTGCCAAATTTCCGTTTCGTTTATCCGATAAACTTTAATTTCTGTTGCCATTTTTCTCACTTCATAAAAAAAGCGGGACATAATCCCGCTCATTTTCCATTTATATTGTCATATCAAATTAACAACACAAAACCAACGGCGGAATATTATTTTTCCGGCGTTTTATCTTCAACAGCTTTGTATTTATATTTGCAGACATTATATTTCCTCAAAAAGTTGCGGATAATTTATTTCACATATGACAGTTTGTCAATGATTTTGTATAGTGAACTGACAAATAGGAGTTTTCTTTATGTTTGATATAAGAAATATTACAGAAGATGAGGCAAAAAAACAACTGGAATATCTGGCAAAAGAGATAGAAAAAGCCGATATTGCCTATTATCAGAATGATGCGCCGTACCTTGACGACGCGGCTTATGACAAGCTGCGCCGTATGAATGACGCGTTGGAGGCAAAATTCCCGGCCCTTATCCGCGACGACAGCCCGTCCAAACGCGTCGGAGCAATGGTTAAGAGCGAATTTAAAAAAGTTGAATTGAGCGTTCCGATGCTTTCTCTGGCGGATATTTTCAGCGAAGAAGAACTCAAAGACTTTATTATGAGCATTAAGCGCTTTTTGAACAGCAGCGATGACATCATTTTTACTTCCGAGCCTAAAATGGACGGCTTGTCTTTTTCAGCCTTATACGTCAACGGTATTTTTACACGGGGGTCAACCCGCGGAGACGGCAAAATCGGGGAAGACATTACAGAGAATTTGAAAGCTATCCGCGGCTTTCCCTTATTTTTAAATAAAGAAGCGCCGGAAGTTTTTGAAGTCCGCGGCGAAGTGTTTATGTCAAAAGAGGATTTTCTTGCTCTAAATAAGAAAAATGAAGAAGAGCACAAAAAAACGTTTGCGAATCCGAGAAACGCCGCCGCCGGTTCGCTGCGCCAGCTGGATACGCGCATTACGAAAGAACGGCGGCTCAGCTTTTTGGTCTATACTTGGGGTGAGGTTTCCGAAATCCGCTGGAAAAGCCAAGTTGAATTTCTTGAATACGTCAAAGAGCTCGGCTTTCCGGTCAACCCTTACAATAAAGTATGCCGCAATGAGCAGGAACTTCTGGACAGTTTTGAAACGCTTATGGAAAACCGCGCCGGCCTGCCATATGACATTGACGGCATTGTTTACAAAGTCAATGATTTGGAACTGCAAAAGCGACTCGGCTTTCTGACACGGACACCGCGCTGGGCGATTGCCCATAAATTTCCTGCGGAACAGGCTATCACACGATTAAACAATATTCGCGTTCAGGTGGGCAGAACCGGAGCGCTGACACCGGTTGCGGACTTGGAACCGGTAAACGTCGGCGGGGTTCTGGTATCGCACGCGACACTGCATAATGAAGATGAAATCAAACGCAAGGACATCCGCATCGGTGATATGGTTATCATTCAGAGAGCCGGCGACGTTATTCCCCAAGTCGTTTCAGTCTTGACGGAAAAAAGAAGTACGGAACTGCCGGAGTTTCAATTTCCGACCATTTGTCCGGAATGCGGCGCCCATGCCATTCGTGAAGAAGATGAGGCAGTTCGGCGCTGTACGGGAGGCCTTTCCTGCCCGGCACAGGCTGTAGAACGCCTGAAACATTTTGTATCTCGCGAGGCTTTTAATATTGAGGGGTTGGGCGACAAGGTTATTGACGAATTTTACAAGGAAGGGATTATAAAAACGCCGTATGACATTTTTACTTTAGAAGAAAGAAACAAGCCGGCGGATTTGTTTTCAGCTTCGCAGTCGTTAAATCTGGAAAACAGGGAAGGCTGGGGAAAGAAATCGGTCAGCAAGCTGTTTGACGCCATCAATAAAAGCAAAAATATAAGCCTGCAGAAATTCATTTATGCTTTGGGCATACGGCAGGTCGGAACGGCGACGGCATATCTGATTGCAAAACATTATCACAACTTCAGAACCTTTATGGAAGCTATGATTCAGCAGGACTTGCAGCTGTTGGTCAGCATTGACGGCATCGGCCCGGCGATGGCCAAGGATATTGTTGAATTTTTTAAGGAAGAACACAATATTGCCGTCATTAACGACCTTTTGAGCGTTGTCAGCATTGAAGAGTTTGAGGGTATTGCCAATACGACGTCAGAGATTTTCGGCAAAACAATCGTGTTTACCGGAACACTGACAACACTTACGCGCAGCGAAGCCAAAAGCAAAGCTCTGGCCTTTGGCGCGAAAGTTGCGGGGTCGGTATCGGCCAATACGGACTATGTTATTGCGGGAGAAAATGCCGGTTCAAAGCTGAAAAAAGCGCAGGAGCTCGGCGTCAAGGTCATTTCAGAAGAGGATTTTAACCGGATTACGGCTTAACTAAACCGGATAAAATTTAACGGCGAAATTCACTGCCTGGCTAAAAGCGAGCAGTTTCGGATAAAAAGAGTTATTTGATATTTTTTCTACGCTTGTAAAATACTTTGTAAATATCAATAAAGACGACATTGAAAAATATCGGCAGGACTGACATTACAAAAATCAGAGAGCTTGTTTTATAAGTAACGTCAATAAAATATGACAGAGCAAACAGCCCGCTCATAACAACCGCGCAAAAGACAAAATTCCAGTAGTTGCCTTGCGTCTTTTTGTAAGCATCTATGATTGAGCGGCTTTTTCCTATCAGCGATGACAACCAGGCAAGATACGGCCGGCTTATCGTATACGGAGACAACAGCAGCATTAACACATAAAACAGCGTTTTCCCCGGCAGGGAATTGTGGCTTTGCAGAACAGCCATATATTGCTCAAAAAATTCCAGATATTTCTCCCTAAAACCCATAAATAACGGAATGTATGGAGCAATTACCAAAACCAAATAGATTATAATGTTAATAAACATAATTTTGCTGGCGGGAATCAAACCGTTAAAAATGCGAATCAGGGAAAAATAAGGCGGATGCTGCTGAATATGACGGACAAACACGCACCAAAACACATAGTAGGCAACAAGCCACAGGATGCTCAGCGAATTGGTCCAGCCATTTGGAATCTGCCTAAAGACAACCAGAAAAGCAAAATTTGCCAAACACCACAATAAAAATGTACGCTTGAAGAGCAATATAAATTTTATACTGCTCTTCAAAACGCACCACAGAGAAAAACTTCTCATTTCCGCAGCGGCAGATTTAAGCTTCGTCTTCTTCAAAACCTTCCTCTTCTTCTGCATTCGGGTCATAATCTATACCTAATTTAGATAGGATATCCTCATTTTCATCAGTACGCTGGGCAACAATCCAGTCCGGCACCCATGGGGAATGCGGGAGCTTTGACATTGCCAGCATTTTCTTGTCCAGATAAAAACGCGGCGCGTCTGCCATAATCGGCGTATCAATCGAGCCTTGCATCAGCACGACCTGCTTCAGCATCGGCAAGCTTAACAGGTCATTGGCACTGATGGCTGAAACACCCTGCAGCTGATAGCTGACGTTTTTGGCAAACGGATTATATTCTTTGGCAAGGCTGCCTTCGTTTCGGCTGTAGGACGTAGTCTGCACCGTTTTATTGCCAATCATTTTGGAAAAACGCTGTGCTGTCTGTTCGTTGTTCTGTGACAGAATAACTTTGCAAGCAGTCGTAGATATAACCGTTTCCAAATCGTCCTTGCCGTATTTGCCGGAAATCTGACCCAAATCTTGCCCAATCAACAGATATGACACTTTTTGCCCGCGGCCGACCGCCGGCCCGTCAATAACCGCTTTCAGCTTCGGCATCTGCGGAAACTCGTCAAGCACAAACAAAGTCGGGAAAGGCCCCATTTTACCATCGGTACGGTTAACAGAATTTGGCGGATTTGAAATCAGATAAGCGCTCATCAGGTCAACAAACGTTGCGCTAATCGGGTTCAACGCCTGAGCGTCCGTTTGGTTAACCGAGAGGTAAACGGAAATCGGTTTCCATTCGCCGGTTACCGGGTCTTTCATACCGCGCAAATCTTTAAACTGAATATCGGAAAAGCTGGTACGAGCCACAACTGCCGAGTTTTTGAAAATACCGATACCGGTGAGACCGGTGGAAAGGACGGATCCCCGCTCTTTATCCGGCATCGCGCTCAAGGCGCTCAATTCAGTTACGCAACGGCGGGAATATCCATAATTGTTGGCCTCTTCCACCGCGGCGTCAAGCAAATCGCGCATCGGGTCTGCCATAGCGGCCATTTGGTCGCCTTCTTCCAGACGGCGTTTAATTTCATTGCTCTGTTCAATCTGGGACGAAGTAATCCATTCCAGAATCATTGCCAGACAGGGCTCGTGGTTAATCCATTTTTCCGGCAGCAGGTTCCAGGTTCCGACAGGCAGATAATTTTCAATCGTCAGATTTCCGTTCTGCAAATCCTGAATTGCACGCGCGGCATTAGCCCGCAAACCGCCGATGCTCATTTCATCGTAAAGCTTTATCAACTCGGCTTTGTCTTCGGCTGTCATTGAGCCTTCATAAATCTTCTGAATAAAGCGTTCATTGGCCAAAGCCCTTTCGCATTTGGAAGAAATGAAGTGAATAAAGCCGCAGAGCGCGCTTCGACCGGTTTTTGACCAGTGCGGATCAGCGCCGCCCTTGGGGTCTTCCACCAGCGTGTTGCACATAGAATCGACATACAGGTCGCGTTCCGGCCCCGGTGCAGGGAGCGCTCCCGGAGACAGCGGATTCCAACTCGGATAGTATTCTCCAGTTGCCGGATTGTCTTCCTTACCCCAGTTGATGACAAATACAGGGCCAACCTTGTTTCTCGCACCCGTCGTCTGGTAGCACAACTCTGGTTTCGGGTCGTTTACGATAATGCTAAGCCCCTCGGAATTAAAAATTGTCGGAATAACGACACCGGCAGTTTTACCGGTTCCCGGAGGCGCACAACACAGGGTTGACAGCGTTTCTTTCAGTTTCAGCATTTTACCCTGAAACTTACCGACCACCATACAAAAACCGTCAAATCCGAGCAGCGGCATTTTTTCAATATCGCGCAAAGTAGCAATGTGCGCCGACCCGTGAATATTCGATTGGAATTTATACGGACACTTTATGCCGCCGACAATTAAAATCAACGGAAAAGAAATAAACGGCAGAATCGGCGGCCATAAACTTATTTTAAACTCGCCGCTGTAGCGATAAACCTTTTTGAACCATTTCAGATACCAGTCCCACAAAAAACCAAAGTCCGCAAAAGACTTTTTCAAAAACAAACCAGCTATTTCCACACTCTTTTTGGAAATACCGTTTTGCATAAAAAATGCCAGAATCGGGGCGATATACATGAAAACAACCGTTACAACGACCGCGATGGCGAACGTTATTGTCATCCACCGGACGGCGTTGTCATATTCTTCCCATTCTTTTCCTCTTTCTTTTGCCATTTTTTCTTACCTCAATAATAACAATTATGCCAGACTGCGAATAAGTTTCTTAAGTTTTTCAAGCGTGTTTTTATCTGTTTTTTCCTCACAATTATCTAATGATTTGGAAAACAGGCGGATTTCTTTCGGGCTCCCCCGGTTTATACGCGTTACATTTACGTTCATGTTGTTCCAGATTTCAAACATATCCTCGGCGTTAATAATATTGCCGGCCTGTATGATAACATACGCGATGATTTCAAAATTCATATCTCCGACAGCCAGTTTGGTTTTTAAAATATCTCTGGCCACATCAATCTTTCGTACCGGAGAAATGCGGTGGCTGCTTTCCGAAAACCATAACGGCTCTTCATCATTGAACTTTTCTTCATCCGCCAGCCAGTCTCCGGCTTCTTTATCAATCAGGCATAAAAAGAGCTGATTTTTGGAAACGCCGATATAATCGATTGTTGTATTTTTGATAATGGCAGACGGAATAACGTCAAACCCCTTTTGATTAAGAACATCCAAAACCGGAGTATGGGATTCCTTAATCGGCATTGCCTGAGCGGCAGGCATATCTGCGGATTTGTTCCTGGGCTGGGCATTGTCTTTTTTATTCTGCGGCGCAGGTTTTTCCTGATTTTTTGAAGGCGCAGGGGTGTTTTTAGGCTTTTCTTCAATAACTGCCGCAGGAACGGTTTCAATCGTTTTCGGCTCGTCAACCATAAGCGCAGACGGGATGGAATCGTCGATATCCGGCTTCTTGTCTTTCTTTTCAAAATCAAAATCCAAGTCAAAATCATCATCGTCAAAATTAAACAGAGCATGGTTAATCGGCGCTTCCGGCTCTTTTTTGCCTGGCGTATAGGAAGAAGTACGTCCGGCAGGCGACGCCATCAAATTACTGTTTATATTTGACTGCATTAAAGTCGCCGACGGCAACGGCGGACGTTTGACCGGGGCTTTTTTGATTATCGGCGTCTTTTTAACGACTTTCGTTTCTTCGGCAATGGATTTTTTCTTAACGACAACCGGCGGTTTGGTTTTCAGGGTTATTTTACGGAAAAGATACAGCGGGCTTAAGAATACTTTTTTCAGCAGGCGCTCCCACTTTACAAGGCACAACCCTACCCAGCCGGCAAGCCACAGCGGAATTGAGCTGGCTATAATCATAAAAAAGCCCAGTTCTGAATTTGTCATAGGCGCTCCGCTGTTCCATTTATAACTTAAAAGGCGCCAGTGTTCGGATAAAAAGATGTCAAAATGCCAGTTTATAAGCAAAACCACCCTGATGCCATCTATGAAGACGATACTCCATAAATAGCCGACTATCAGCGTTTTTAGTATTATTATCAGCGGTTTCAAGTTCTTCTCCGGCTTTTATTTTCCCATTATATCCATTGATTGGTTAACAAGTAATTATTGTTTTTCATTTTCTTCAATTTTTGCAGCTATCTGCCGGCGCAGATTTTGCGAGGCATGGCCAACGTTTTTGTTCCCTCCCTGCTTTTCCACTTTTTCGGCGATAATCTCATCCAGCGTTTTATCTTTCCCGCCAAGATTTTTGATTGAAACGTGTTCTACTTCCATAGTTTTAGGACGGGTTATACGGCGGTACAGTTTAACCAACGGATTAAGCAAAAACTTCACCAGCCCGTACTTATACAGCTTATAACTTAAAACCAGCCATATTACGGGCATTAAAAACAAAAACAGCCCCAAGCTGCAATCCCGAAACGTATTAAATACGCCGCCGTTTTCCCAGTAATCATACAAAATCCGGTAAGATTCCCGATTGAAAACATCAAAATTCCAGATAAATTTAAACAATTCCCGGCAAATATACCCCAAAACGACAAAAACAACTGCACAAACCGTAAAAAATTTTATCAATTTTTCCACTTTTGCCATTCATCTTCTCCTTAGCGACCTAACCGATAATCTTTTATAGCTTTAGAAAATTGTTTTTCGGTTAATACGAATTCATCTTTTTGAGCTGCCGGAGCTTTTGATGAAATTTTTTCGCCTTCAAGCATAAAATCATTTATCGCCGTATCAATTTTTTCTACAGATGCTTTGGCTTTTTTACGTTTTTCTCCGGCATTTATTTTGCCTTTCAGGCCTTCTTCTATAACTTTATCCGTCGCTTGCTTGGCCTCCTTGCCGGCATTATTTACCGAAACAAGGTATTCTTTAATGGTTTCCTTGACCTTTTCCGGGTCATCCGCATAAGCTTCATGAATTTTATCAATATTTTCCATAAGCCTCTTATATTTTTCCTGGCCGCGTTTTCTGATATGTTCTTTTATGATGTCTTCGTCGTGGCCGGCACCCTCGGAAACCTTGCGAAGTTCCTTGGCTTTTTTTATGATATCTTTTTTTACTTTCGAAATATCTCCGTCTTTTTCAAGAAGAGCATTTATTTCTTGTATTTTTGCAGAAACGTCTTTGCAAACAGTGCTGTCTCCCCCGATTTCTTCTGACAGGGCATTGATTTTCCCCGTTACCTCCTGCTTGCTGCAATTATTCTTTTTCAACGTTTCATCCAATTCTGCCAATTTTTGGGAAAATTCAGGAGAAATCGTATTTTTTGTATCGCTGACGACTTCTTCTACCGTAGCCAAACGAACAGCGAGCATAAACAGTTTTTCCTCTTTGGCAAAACGCCCTTTAACGGTTTCGGCACTGCTTCCCAAACCGTACTTATGCATAAATTTGGCTTCTTCCGAATTGGGATTTTCTATTGCCTTGGCATGAATTTGCTGCAATTTGGGATAAAATGCCGGCATTTTCCCCCAAAGTCTCCATTCGGGTTGGATTCCGTTTGCGCTTTTTTCCAGATTTTCGTTTAACTCTATCAGCTTATCTTTTTCTTTGGCAAAGTTTTCCATACGGCTTTTATACAATTCTTCGCCCAACATATATATGGTTTTCGGCTTTTTTTCAGTCGTAGTTTCAACCGTGCCGCCGCCGGATTTATATGGCGAAAACAGTACCCATTCGGCAAAATCCAACGTATTGTCGACAACCGTATCTATTGTCCAGGCATAAAAAGCCATAATACAGTCATTCCAAAAAACTTCCATAATATCATCGCCGCCGGATTTTCCCTTGGTTCCACCACGGTCGCGTTTGGGAGGCGTTATGCCGCCCTTAGGTTTTGAACCCTTGGTTTCCGTTTTTTCTTTCGGGGCTTTGGTATCAAATTCGCCTAAAGACACATCGTCATACGCGCGCGAAACGCCATCGGGAATCCTCTCAGGACGGCGAGGTTCCGGCGTATCCTGCCTGTTTTCCGATTCTGCCGATGTCGGAGTATCCTGCCTGTTTCCATCGTTTTCCCCCGCATTGTTTCCGCTTGTTTCCGTGTTATCCGCAGAGGAAGACGACGCCCCGCTTTCCGACCGTGCTCCAGACGGCGTACTGCCGTTTCCGGATTCCGCCCCGGCTCGGGGAGGAACACCAACTAAATTAGCATTTGTTGCCTTATCTATCTCTTCAATATTTTGCTTTAGCAACCGGTCCAATTCGTTTATTTGGGATTGTTCAGCCATTTTTGCCTCCGATTTTTATGCTTTTATGTCATATTAGCATAAAATCCGCAGGTTGTCTACTTTAAACCGTTCCGCCATCAGGCAAATTTTATTAAACTTTAAGTTTTTTTATAAAATGCCCGATTTTTTGATTTGCTTTTATCCCGTCTTCCGGCGTTACTTTTATCAACCCAAAGAACTTGGGCCGAATTTTTTCAAATTCTATCGGAGAAAACATGGCCGGATTCTTTACCAGGGCATTAAATGAGCCGTCGGGATCTTTTTGTGCAACCCGAAAGTAATTTCCTATCAGACGTTCCGCATCTACCGGAAAATCTTTTTCTTTTAATTTTTTGATAAACAAGGCTTTTCGTTCCTGAAGTTCCATATATTCTTCATACAATTCCCGCTTTATCCGGTTTTTTTGCAAAATTTCCTTTTTTTGCTCATAGCCGACTTCGCAAATTTCCAGATTTATAAGAATTTCAACGTATGATATTATGGCGAGCTGCATATCCGTATCGTTCAGTGTTTCGGCAAAAGCGAGATATTCTTCATCTCCGGCATCTTTGGAAAGCCGTTTCATATTTTCAGGATCATATTTATTCATAATATCCCAGCATGCCAGCAGATATTGGGCAATTTTTTTGCCAATACTGGGCTTATAGTTCGGATACAGCATATCTTCCTTGTAATCGGTATCGGGAACTTTGAGATTTTTTTTGTCAGCCATTGCAACTATGCCATCCTGAAAATTGGCAACGGCACGCGCCAATTCCTGCTCTTCCTGTTTCAGCCTGTTTGCGGCAGTATCGTCGGCCTGAATATTTTCCGGCGTGATTTCGGGAGCGGCAACAGGCTGAGTTATGAGGCCGGACAAATCCTCCTCCTCTGTCGGCTGTGCGGCATTTTCCACTAATTCCGCTTTGGAAGAAACCTGCTGCGGCTGTGCAGCCGGTGTATTTTCGGACGAAACAACCGACGAAGTCAAGAAACTGTCAAGGCCGCTGCCCGAACTTTCCAGAAAGCTGTCCAGACTTTCTTCCGTTTTTTTATTACCAGATTTTGTTGCCGGTTTATCCTGATTTATAAAATCATTCAAAAGCTTGGCAAATTCATCTTCCAAACTTGTGTCTTTGTTTTTTTTCTTTTCATCAGCCGGCATATCCGCAGTTAAAAAAGCATCAAGAGAATCATCATTACTCATGGGTTTTCTCCTTTTTCAGAACAATTTTCAAAATCTCCTGCCGGGTATTTTCGTCAACGATTATTAAATTCTCTTCCTGAGGCGATGTCATTAAGAAATAAATTTTCCTCTCAGTTATCCTGATATCTTTTACTTCAGCATTTTCAGGAACTTTCAGCACCATTTCGGCAGAAACCGGAGCACCGGAAATACCCGTTTTCTTATTCAGGATTTTCAAAAACACAAAATAAGTGCACAAAACGATGCCGGCACCCAGCAATATGGCAATATATTTGGCTATTTTAACGTTTGACATTATTATACCCTTGATTTTATCTTACCTTATGGTTTATTTTAGGCAGTATATGTGAAAATATATTTAACAAGAACCCCTATGGACAGCGAAAATAATAAAGTTTTTTATACAAATCCGGTTGATGCTTCACAAGCTTCTCTCCGTATTGACAAATATATAGCCGGTGAAATCCGGGATTTTTCGCGCGCTCAGGTGCAGAGGCTGATTGAAGAGGGATTCGTTTTTGCAGATGACGACGTTATCTTGGATAAAAACCACAAAACCCGGATTGGAGACGTCTATCAGATAAACCTTCCGGAACCCAGAGAAGCGGCACCGCAGGCAGAAAACATACCGCTCAACATTCTCTATGAAGACAGTGACCTGATTGTCGTGAACAAACCGGCAGGAATGACGGTTCATCCGGCTGCAGGCATTTATACGGGCACATTGGTTAATGCCCTTTTGTATCATTGCCGGGATTCTCTATCCGGAATCGGCGGCGTAGCAAGACCCGGAATTGTCCATCGTATTGACAGAAACACGAGCGGTATTCTGGTTGCGGCAAAAAACGACATTGCCCATCGCGGTTTGGCCGAACAATTTTTTTACCATACCATTGAGCGGACTTATTATGCTGTCGTTTACGGCGTTCCTGTACCCGAACAGGGAACAATTACGGGCAATATCGCCCGAAGCCCTTATGACCGTAAAAAAATGGCCATTGTGCAAAATGGCGGCAAAACAGCAACAACCCATTACAAAACCATTGAAACTTATAAAAAGGCGGCAGCCCTAGTGCAATGCAATCTGGAAACAGGGCGGACACACCAAATACGCGTCCATATGTCTTCGATCGGTTGTAATTTGGTTGGTGACGATGTATATACGAAAGCAAAAAAAAGCACCATTAATTTGCCTGAACCATTAAAATCCTTTGTCAATACTTTTCCGAGGCAGGCTCTTCACGCCTATTCTCTCGGGTTTGAACATCCGATAAACCACCAGTGCCTGTCGTTTACAGCCGATTTTCCCGAAGATATGCAAAATCTTATAGAAAATCTGAGAGCTTTTTAACAGCGTCTTCAGAACGCAGGGCATATATCTTTTAGTTTAGCAACCCCTTAAAATTACTTAATAAATTATTAAAAACAATAAAACTATTGTCTAGGTTGTGGAAAAAATTTTACGGTTATAAACTCGCGTCAGTCAACTTTTAGGAGAAGAATCATGAAAGAACAACTTACTCTAAATGGACTTGACTTTTCACCCGAAGAAAACCTTTCCCGTTATCTGCAATCTATCAAAAAATTTCCCATTTTATCATCCGAAGAAGAATACGATTTAGCACTAAGATATCAACAAAGCAAAGACAAGGAAATCGCCTACAAATTAATCACATCACATTTGCGGCTGGTGGTTAAGGTCGTTTCAAAATACCGGGGCTATGGTTTGCCTGTCGGCGAAATGATTTCCGAAGGCAATATCGGCCTGATGTATGCTATCGACAAATTTGCTCCTGAAAAAGGCTTTCGCTTTTCCACTTATGCCCTATGGTGGATTAAAGCTTCCGTACAAAAATACATTCTTAATTCCTGGTCGCTGGTCAAATTAGGTACAACAGCGGCTCAGAAAAAACTTTTTTTCAATCTCAGAAAAATAAAAAACCGCCTGAATTTAATTGACGACAGAGAACTGTCGCAGCATGTTTTGAAAGATATCGCCAAATCTCTCGACGTCAGCGTTCAGGACGTAACCGATATGAATATGCGCCTGAAATCGCATGACGGCTCTTTAAATGCCATTATTGACGGAGACTCCGACGGAACAACCGAGTGGCTGGATTTTATTTCAGACAATAAGCCAAATCAGGAAGAAAGCCTTGCCCACTCCGAAACCGTCAAATACCGCCGGCAAATGTTTAATCAAGCGCTTTATGTCCTTAACAAACGCGAAAAAGACATTTTGTTCAAACGGCGTTTATACGAAAAAACCATTACGCTTGACGATTTAAGCAAGACCTACAATATTTCAAAAGAAAGGGTCAGGCAGATTGAACTTAACTCCATAAAAAAGATTACAAAGGCTATAGAACTAATGCAATAAGTCTTGAAAGTCATCCATTGCTTATTATCTATTTTGCAAACCTAATCAGGAAATAAGGATAGAGGGCGATGGAGAATAAAAACGAACGTTTTGTTTATATATTATTGTTATTAATATTATGTCTGGCTTCTTTCGGATTAGGATTTTATATGTTTAAAATGTCTGATGCCAAAGAAGCCAGGCCGGTTCCCGTTAACGACAGCATTACTTTAAACGCCAAGCCGATTATGCCGGGCGACGTTACGGTAACAAACAGCTATGTCGGCTATGCCGAGGCTATCAATCAGGTGCAGATTATCCCTTACATCAGCGGTTATCTGCAAGAAATCCCCGTGAAAGCAGGACAGTTTGTCAGAGAAGGAGAACTTCTTATTACCATTGAACCCAATGAGTACAAAGCGAAACTTGACGCCGCAGAAGCTTCAGTCTTACAGGCGGAAGCAGCTTTTGCTTACAATCAAAATTACTACGACAGGGTTCAAAAGTCTGGCAAGAAAGCTTTTTCCGAAATTGAAATAGACAATGCCAGAAATAATTTTCTGCAGTCGCAGGCGACATTAAAAAATGCAGAAGCCAATCGCGCTTTGGCGGAGGTTAATTACGGATACACAAAAATTAAAGCTCCCATCTCCGGACTTGTCGGAAACTTTACGCTAAGCCCCGGAGACTATGTTTCTCCGGGAAACGGGACTTTGTTAAACATCGTTCAAACAGATCCTATACGGGTTGTTTTTTCCCTGACTGACGCAGAATACCTTAATATGGCACAGAGTGAAAAAAACTTGTTCAATGACAGTATTATCCGGCTGAAGACGGCAAACGGCCAAATTTTTCCCTATCCCGGAGAATTTAAATACACTGACAATGAAATCAATAAAACTACCAACTCTCTGGCTGTTTACACTTATTTTAAAAACGACAAAAATGAACTTCTGCCAAACTCTTTTGTAACGGTGGAAGTCGAAAAAATTTTTAAAGACAGCGTTATTCTCGACAAGAACTTTATAAAAATGGAAACAACGGGAAATTTTGTCGTCATAGCAAGAAACAACGCCATTACAAAAGTCAAAGTTGATATTATTGCCGATAAAAATAACCAATATGTCCTTAAGAATACTTTTAATGCCGGCGACTTGCTGATATTGGACGATGTTTCAAACATAAAAAACGGTGCGAACATCCATTTTGACATTATTAATTAATTTCCGACACGGGAGTTTACGGCCATGTTTTCTAAATTTTTTATAGACAGACCTCGTTTTGCCATGGTTATCTCAATCATTATGATTATTCTCGGTGTCCTGGCAATTAAAATTCTGCCGATTTCACAATTCCCAAGCATTACTCCGCCACAGGTTACCGTTAAAACAACCTACCTCGGCGCAAATGCCCAAGTTTTGACCGATACGGTCGCCATACCGATTGAAAACCAGATGAACGGCGTTGAAGATATGCTGTATATGTCATCTACTTCTGACGATAACGGTTCCTATACGCTTACGGTTACGTTTGACATAGGAACAGATCCGGATATTGCGCAGGTTAAAGTACAAAACCGCCTGCAACAGGTTAACAGCGAACTTCCTGCCGAAGTTACCAAAGAAGGGCTTGACGTTTCGACGGAAAATGCAGACATACTGGCCCTGATTGCCCTGCGTTCACCAAATAATTCATATGATGATTTGTTTTTAAGCAATTATGCTTATACCAATATAAAAAACCCGCTGTCCAGACTTTACGGCATCGGACAGGTACAGATATTCGGCCCGCAATACAGCATGCGCATCTGGCTTGACGTTGATAAAATAACGGCGTTAGGCCTGAGCAGTACCGATGTTATTGCTGCCGTGCAAAATCAAAACGTTCAGGCTGCGGTCGGAAGCATAGGTTCGGCGCCCAGCAGCAAAGATACCAATCTTGTTTTGACTCTGACTGCGCAGGGGCTGCTCAACAGCGTTGAAAACTTCTCCAATATTGTCATTGCAACCTCTGAAAGCGGCGGAGTTACATATTTGAAAGACGTTGCGCGGATTGAACTGGGACGGGATTCCTACAACATTAACTCAAAATATGACAACGCTCCGGCGGTTATTATAGCCTTGAACCAAACGCCGAACACCAACGCCCTGCAAACGATGGATGCCGTACAAAAGGAAATTGATGAACTTGCTCAAACTTTTCCCAAAGATATGGAGATAAAAGTTGCTTATGATTCAACGGATTATGTCCGGGCGTCCATATCTGCCATTGTAGAAACGCTGTTTATCACTTTCGGGCTGGTTATTCTGGTTACGTTTCTTTTTTTGCAGAAAATAAAAACCACGTTAATCCCGCTGATAACAATTCCAGTTTCTTTAATCGCCACATTTGTTATTATTTATATTCTTGGATTTGATATTAACATCTTAACGCTATTTGCCATGATTTTGGTTATCGGACTGGTTGTCGATGATGCCATTATCGTGGTTGAACGCGTACAATATCTTATGCTTAACGAAAACCTTCCGGCTTATGAGGCTTCAGTAAAAGCCATGCAACAAATAGGAAGCGCCATTGTCGCGACAACTTTCGTTCTGCTTGCCATTTTTGTTCCGGTCGGATTGATGGCGGGCATTACGGGAAAAATTTATCAGCAATTTGCCGTTGCCATTGGTACATCGGTCGTTTTTTCCGCATTCAATGCCTTGACACTCAGTCCGGCTTTATGTTCCATTTTTCTTAAAAATGAAAAGGAAAGCCGGGGGCGCGGCTTTTTTAAACTGTTTAATGACGGATTGGATAAATTCAAAAACGTTTATATTAAAGTCGTCGGCTTTTTTTCCCGTTATCTGCTGTTTACGGTTCTTATTATTACGGCCGTTATCGCCGTTATCGGATTATACTTTAAATTTACGGCAACTTCTTTTCTGCCGGAAGAAGATCAGGGCATTATTTTTGCAAACGTGCAGCTGGACACAACCGCCAGCATTAACCAGACGAATGAGATTCTGGCTGATATGAGCCGTAAAATTTTGCAGATGGACGGAATTAAATATGTTATTACCGTCGCCGGATACAGCCTGCTGGGAGGCAGCGGGGAAAATGTCGCCCTCGGCGTCATAGGGTTGGAAGACTGGTCCAAGCGCACGACCAGGGCTCTTTCTATTGAAGGCATCACCGGTTCTTTAAGCCAAAAATTCGGCTCTTATAAAAATGCCGAGCTTAACTTTTTTGCCCCGCCGTCCGTCCCCGGAATCGGACAAAGTAACGGTTTGTCCTTAGAATTGGTGGCAACCAATACCGATGCTACACCTCAAGATTTGGATAAAGCGTTAAAACAATATCTCTACGCGGCTAACAGCAGCCCGGAGATGGCTTATGCTTTCAGTACATTTACCGCAGATACGCCGCATGTTTATCTTAATATAGACCGGACGAAACTGCAATCTTACGACATTCCGGTTTCAGCCCTTTATAATACACTGCAAAGCAATTTAGGGGCAACATATATTAACAACATTACGTTGAGCGGACAAGTCAACAAGGTTATCCTGCAGGCCGATTTCAATTATCGACGCAGCATAGAAAACATCAAAAATCTTTATGTTAAATCCAACAACGGCAGTTTGATAAAAATTGACAGTTTTGCCGATGTTTCTACGGAAATTTCGCCAAAAATCATCTACCGCTATGATTTATATACTGCCGCGGCCATCACGGCGCAGGCTGCAGAAGGCATCAGCAGCGGACAGGCAATGGATACCATGGAGAAACTGGCTGAACAGGTTTTGCCGCAAGGCTTTTCCATCGACTGGACGGCTCTTTCTTTGCAGGAGGCTGAAACGCGCGGACTGGTGGGGGCATTGATTACTCTGGCCGTCATATTCTGTTATTTGTTCCTGGTTGCACTATACGAAAGCTGGATGCTGGCATTTTCAGTTATGTTTTCCACTGTCTTCGCTGTTCTCGGCGCTTTTCTCGGATTACACCTGTTCGGTCTTCCACTCAGTATTTATGCCCAGCTCGGCATTATTCTTCTTATCGGCCTAGCAGCGAAAAATGCTATTTTAATTGTTGAATTTACCAAAGATTACCGAGAACAGGGGCTTAGTATTCTGGAGGCTTCGGAAAGAGGCGCCGGCGAAAGATTCCGCGCGGTTCTGATGACGGCAATGACGTTTATCCTCGGCGTTTTTCCGATGGTTATTGCCACTGGCCCCGGTGCAAGCTCACAAATATCAATCGGTGTTACTGTATTTTTCGGCATGATTGCGGCAACTCTGGTCGGCATTATATTTATTCCGGCATTATTTGCGTTGTTTGAAAGCATAAAAGAATATTTTTACCCGACCAAAGACGAAAAAAGCCCCGAAAACAATCTGCCGGCAACGGAAGAGAATATGCAGACAACAGAGGAGAAAACAAATGCGTAAATATCCCGTTTTGTTATTATCGGTTTTGCTGGGAGCCTGCCATGTCGGCGAAGAATACCACCATACGGAAATTGTTACACCGTATGATGTTCAAAAAAATCTGAATCTGAAAAAAAACGGAAATTCTGTCAGTTCTGCCTGGTATGAGATTTTTAAAGACAGTGATTTAAATACACTGATTAATCACGCTTTAAATAATAACTTCACGATACGGCAGGGAATAGAGCGCCTGCAACAATCCCGCTACTCCCTGATGATTAATGCCAAAACCAATTACCCCATGATTGATGCAAACGGTGAATATAATTTCAGCAAGGCCAGTGACAATCAGGATTATTCGTATGACATAAATGCCTTTAAAGTCGGATTGGACGCTTCCTGGGAACTGGATATCTGGGGAAAAGGGAAATATATTACCGAACAATATTATGAGCTTATGCATAATTACCAGTATACTCTGCTAGATTTAAAAGTTTCCATTACCGCAGAGGTTACCGGCAATTACATCGGACTGCGGGAAGCTCAGGAAAAACTGTTTATTGCACAAAAGAATCTGGCATTACAACAAGATATTCTGCAAACTGTCCGAGATAAATATACAGCAGGAATTGCCGACGAACTGGCTCTAAATCAGGCTGAATATGCCGTAGAAACGACAAAATCCAGTATTCCGCCATTAAAACAGCAAATTGAAAGCTATAAAAACGCTATTGCCGTTTTATTGGGTGTTCTTCCCAGCAATCTGCCGATAAATCTTGACAAATATAAGAAAAACATCACGGCAACGACTTTTAATTATAACACCAAAAAGCTATATGACCTGCCGCTCAGCATTATCCGCTCCCGTCCTGACATTATGGCCTCCGAGGCGACTATCCGGGCGCAAAATGCAGTTGTCAGCGAAGCCATAACAAACTTGTACCCAACTGTCAGCCTCAGCGCAACTTTTGGCTTTATTTCTTCAAGCGGCAATTCCCTTTTCAATAAAGACAGCCAGGTTTACGGTTATACTCCGGGATTAAGTCTGCCAATCTGGCACTGGGGACAGTTGACAAACAATATAGAACTGCAAAAACATATTAAAGAAGAATATATCTTAAATTATAACGAAGCCATGCTTACAGCCGTTTCGGAAATCAAAAATGCCATTACAGCAACAGAACAGGCGTATAAAACAAATGCTTACCGTAAAAATTCGTATTATAAAATGCGCAACGTTATGAATCTTACCCGTGAAAAATACGAAAACGGACTGGTTGATTTTACCGACGTTGCCACCGCCGAACAGAACCTTTTGAATGCACAAACCGCATTAGCTGCCAGCAATGCCGAAATTTTGCAATATATTACGGCATTTTATAAAGCCACCGGCGGAGGATATAATTTAGAAACATGCTATTAATCTTCGCGGCAGCCTCTCCATCAGACCTGGATTTACAACCACCTGCAAACTTTTTATACGGTTTTTGCCAAAACACTGTTATATTATTACGGATAGGTACTGTCCAACGGAGCATCCTGATTTACGCTTTGAGGCTTATAAACAAATAAGTTGCTGGCCTCCGGAATATCGGTCGTCCGTTCGACATATCCTTTGCGCAACATACATTTCTGATATTTACGAGGGCTGGCGTCCGTATCATCCCGAACGGAATTGACCATCACCGGCATTGCTCCCGGATACGGAACAAAGCTTGCCCAAATTCCATGTTCTTTATGCCATTTTACAACAATATTGTATCTCTGTTCTTCCGTATAAAACCAGCTTTTAAAATTCGGTAAGAGCTTGAAGGCTTCCGCTTCCCGCATACATTCGGAATGATCCCGGGCAAATTTAAGCCCGCCGGTATTATAGCGATCCCAGTGGAACACAACCTGCCCCCTTGTCGTACTGCCACAAGCGGCCAGCAGAAGAACCAACAATGTCAAACTGAGCTTTCTCATTTCAAAAATCCAGATTTGAATAGTTCGCTGACGGAGATATGCCGCGGATATTGTCTTTCAAAATATCTTTAAAACTCGGACGCGATTTTATTTTTGCGTACCATAATTTGGCATTTTTATAATCATTCCACGGAATATCGCCTAAATAGTCTATGATTGACAAGTGCGCCGCTACGGTCAAATCGGCCAATGTCAGGTTTTTCCCGGCAAGGTAATTGTTTCGGTCGGCCAGATAATCTATATATTCCATATGAAATTTCAAATTATTCAATCCGGCTTTTAAAATTTTGGAGTTTGGTGCCTGTTTCAACTGAAACCGTTTTATAATTTTTTCTGCAACAATATATTTATAGACTTCGTTAAAAAATTTTGTGTCAAACCAATCCATAATCCTGCGCACTTCTGCCCGGGCAACCGGCTCTTCAGGAAGCAGCTTATACTGGGGATTGCTTTCTTCCAAATATTCGGTTACGGCATAATTTCCGGCAACAACCTTACCGTCAAAAACCAACACGGGCAAATCTCCCGAAGGATTTATATCTAATATGTCCTGTGAAAGTTTCCATGGTTCTTCTTCTTTTAATACAAAAAGCATTTTCTTTTCTGCCATAATCAGGCGAACTTTGCGAGATTGCGGCGAGATGCTGTGGTGAACTAAAAGAACCATGGTTGTTTTTCTCCTAAACGATACGAGGCATATTATAATCTAAATTTATTTTTTTCAAGCATTTATTACTTTTTCTCATTTATAGACAGCGGCATGGCCGAATCCGGTATCAGAGTGTCCGTATTTTTTCCGACAGCAGGAGTGTCTTCTGCCGGTTCCGGCTTATCCGGAGCCGTATTTACATATGTCGGCGGGACAATACCCTTGGTGTTTTCCCTGTAAATATCTAAAAGTTCCTGCAATGCTTCATCACGAACCTGTTTATACCTTGAACTGCGCAAATATTTTTTCAAATATTCCATACGCGGATGCTCCGCCAGCCCCGGCATTGCCCGGATAAACATCGGCATTTTCCAGACAGGCGCTTTGCTGTAAACAACATAATCACGAATTCCAAGCTTATACAGCTCTATCTGGCTGGGATAATAAGTTCCCACGACATAGTCGGCTTCTCCGCTTAACAGCTGCCTGTAAGCTTCAGGATAATCTTTTGCTTCTTTAATTCCCAAAGACTTAAAATCTTTAAGAACGAAACTGGAAAAGCGATCGTCTGTCGAATATACCCCTTTGAAATTTTTGAGATCTTCTTTGGTTTTAACAGCAATGTTATTGCGGGCAGATGTGATAATATGAACATTATTTTCAAAAAAAGCCGGATAGATATATTCATTTTTTGAGTACGGAATGTTTTCATAATATGTTCCAAAAATGGCGTTTGTTTTAGTCATAAACTTTACTTTGCCTTTTTCAAAATCGTCGACGCTTTGTTCATACCCCTCACCCGGATAATAGAAAACAACTACAATATGTTCCTTTTGAGCCAAATCTTCAAAAATTTTTACAAAGACAGACCCTTGTTCTGCCGATGACCAGGGAAAATTATCCGGATCAGAAATAGCGACAATATCAAAACGGTCCAGCCAGTCATATCTCGTACTGCTCTTATAGTATCGCGGCTGATTATAACCGTTTAAATCTTTGCCAAACATGGTAATAATGTTGTCAGCCGCCTGTACCTGACCACAAAAAACACATAACAGAGATAATACCAGTAATCTGATTATTTTCATAATTCCCCCTGAGTAAAAAAAGAATCTTTGAATGTTTACAAGTATAATGTTATTATGTTAAAAAATGATTTATCTCCCATTGTTTCGGAGATGTGTCTTTATTGCCAAACCAGGTTATTACAGGTGTTATTTTGAATAAAAGCCGGGATTTAATTTACAGCAATCTGTTTTTGAAGCATGAAACGCCCAGAAACTTATCCGTGCTGATATCGGGAGCCGAACGAATCGGAACTTCATGGTGCGCTTTAAGCATTGCCCACGCTTTGAATGCAGAAAAAAAGCGTGTCTTACTGGTTGACGGCAATGGTAATTTTTCCAATATAAGCTCTTATCTTATTTTGCAAAATACGTCTTTCCTAGAAGATTATATTAAAGGAAAGAAAACATTAAACCAATTGACGGTGCCATACAAAAATAAAAATTTTCATATTCTGACGGCCGAACAAGGAAACAATTATCTGGCGGAACTACCTCTGGGGCGGGTTCAGATTATGGCCGAGGATTTGCAAATTCTGGCAGAAAATTATGACCATACGATTATCGACCTCGGCACTGAACTGACAGACAAAAACCTGAGTTTATGCCAAATTGCCGACAATATTCTGATTATGTGTTCGGAAAACAGCGTCGACCTGATTAAAACGTTTGATTTGATTAAATTTATGAATGAAACGAAAATTGATGCTAATTATAATTTAATAATTAACAAAGTAAATTCTTTTGAAGACGGATATAAAATTTATGAGGAGCTAAACAAAGCCGCCGATCGAAACGGGTTGAAATGTCCTGATTTGCTCGGTATTGTCAGAATTGACACGAGAATCCGGGATACGATAAGAAACAAAGAACTTCTGCTTTCCCGTTACCCGACTTCCGAGGCAGCTTTGGATATTTGCAATATTGCAAAAAAGCTTGGTCAGGAGATTTAACATGGGGAAAGAAATTAAATACGACAGTTTGGACTATTATAAAGTTTTGGGAGTTTCTCCGGAAACACCAGAAGAAGAACTGCGGCAAAAATACCGGGATATGGCTAAATTCTGGCATCCAGACCATAATAACTCTCCTGATGCCGTTGATATGTTCCAAAAAATCTCCGCTGCATATGACGTTCTCAAAGAACCCCAAACAAGGCTGGCTTATATTCTCCTGTCAATAATTTACGACAAGGAAAACTTTCCTGATATGAGCGCCCTTCTCGTCCTTCGAAACATGCACGGACAGGAAGATTTGAATATGCGGGCTTTTCATCTGACGGAAGTAACGGGAAAAGGACTCGGACACAATAAAATTGATAAAATTTATTATTGCAGCCTTTATGAAGCGGCAGGAGTTATTGGCAGAATTACCCGACATAACTGGCTTTACGGTTTCTGGGGAATCAGCGCTTTTTTTGTAAATATCGCCGCAATTATCCAGAATATCAGCCGTATCAACGCCAGAAAAGAAAACCTGAACCTTTTGCTGCATAACGCTTTGGCTTATAACGCCGAGGGAAAGAAAGAGGAAGCGGCGACGCTTGCCGCCCTAGCAAGGGAATATGCCGACAAAGACGAATTGCCTTTTATCAGCGAATATCAGCAGTCATTAAGCAGTTATGCGCCGCTCGGCGTTAAAAAATGGAATTTCGGAAAGCTGAAAAGAATACAGCTTTTTTATCCGTTTATGTTGCTGGTAATATTGTTTCTTATCGCCGGCGGACTGTTTCTCGGCAAAATAGAGGCTGAAAACAAAAATAAGGTCAACGTCAAGGAAGTCGTTATTTTCAAAAACGGACAGAAAATTTTCAGCGATGTTGCCGTTGCAAAGATTTTTGACATTCCGGTTGACGTACATGACAAACTGCAGCTATACCATGTTACGGATACGACGCAGGCGATGCACGGGGCTGACAGGAGTTTTGACGTTTTTGCAACCGTTGAACGGGGAACAACAGTCCGGCTTACCGGATACACCGCCGATAAAAAATGGTACCGAGTTATGTTTGACAGCGGCGAAATGGCTTTTATCGAAGCGGATAAACTGGCGCGGGGAATCGGCAATGAAATCCCTTTATGGAGCAAGATTTATAAAGAATAATAAAGCTGATAACAGTTTAAACGAATAAAAAAGGAAACAAAAATGGCACTTAAATTTGAAATCTTAAAAAAACATAATAAATCGCGGTTGGGAAAGCTGCATACCAAACACGGCATTGTCAACACACCGGCGTTTATGCCGGTCGGAACCTGCGGAACGGTCAAGGCCATGCTGCCGGAATCGGTGGAATCGACCGGAGCAGAAATTATTTTGGGCAATACATACCATCTTATGCTGCGGCCGGGAGCCGATTTGGTGGAAAAAATGGGCGGACTGCATAAATTTATGAACTGGCATCGGCCGATTTTGACCGACTCCGGCGGATTTCAGGTTATGAGCCTGAAAGGTTTGAGGAAACTGACCGAAGAGGGCGTCAGTTTTAAATCTCATGTTGATGGCAAGCTGTTTTTTCTGACGCCGGAAGAATCTATCGGCATCCAGCATAAACTCGATTCAAACATAACGATGAGCCTTGACGAATGCACGCCGTTTCCGGCAACGCATAAAGAAGCCCAAATTTCAATGCAGCGCTCAATGCGCTGGGCAAGGCGCAGCCGCGATGCTTTTCAGGACCGCGACGGATATGGTATCTTCGGAATCCAGCAGGGCAGCGTTTTTGAAGATTTACGCCGGGAATCGGCAGAAAAGTTAAAGGAAATCGGGTTTGACGGCTACGCCATCGGCGGGCTGGCCGTCGGCGAAGGACAGGACAAGATGTTTGAAGTTCTGGACTATGCGCCGGGTATGCTGCCGGAAGACAAACCCCGTTACCTTATGGGCGTCGGCAAACCAGACGACATCGTCGGCGCCGTGTTGCGCGGGGTGGATATGTTTGACTGCGTTATGCCGACGCGTTCGGGCAGAACGGCGCAGGCTTTTACGGAATATGGTCCGATTAATATCCGCAACGCCCGACACCGCGAAGACCCTCGGCCGGTAGAAGCCGGGTGCGATTGCCCGCTGTGCAGCAATTATTCCCGCGCCTATATCCACCACCTGCAAAAATGCAACGAGATTCTGGCGGTTATGCTGTTAAGCTGGCACAATATCAGATATTATGAGCGGTTGATGCAGGGAATCCGCAAAGCTCTGGCTGAAGACAGGCTTGATGAATTTGCAAAAGAGTTTTATCAAAAACAGCAGCAGGGAGACATTGAAGAACTGGCCTGAACGGGTGCGAATCCGAATTGACACCGGACGGCAAACGGCAGAATTTTCAGGGTGGCAAAATTTTTAAGAGAGGAGACGGCGCAATGACGACAAAGAGAGACTGCAGCAACAGCGAAGAACTGCTTTCTGCATTTATTAAAGAAAACGAGAAAGACGGTATCAGGGTTTTTGTTGCCGGGGGTTCGCGCGGCGGCCATAATCCGGTTTATGTCAAGGAAGCGTACACTCTGGGCAAAAAAATTGTCGAGATGGGATTTAAACTTGATTTTGGCTTATCCAATTCGGGCATTATGGGAGCAGTAGCCCGCGGCGTGATGGATGCGTGGAATGAAAAACAACATTGTCCGGCACCTGAATTTCCCATTCAGGGTATCACAACTGAAGAATATTACAAGCTTTACGATTCAGACGACATTATGCTGAAACACATAAATGTTATTTTTGCCAAGACACTGGAAGAGCGCAAGCAAAGGCTGCTGAACGCTGATTTTGTCGTATTTGCGCCGGGCGGAGTCGGAACATTGGACGAGCTGGCGTACGACTGCGTGGCCATGCAAGACGGATTGTTGCAGAGGAAGCCGTTTATCCTCTACAACATCAGCGGTTTTTTCCATCATTTGCTTGAATTTCTCAAGTCTATTTCCAACAAGGGCTTTTCCGACCCGGTACCGTTTGTCGTTGTTGACAATGACTTTGAGCTGGAAGTCGCGTTCAGCCTGCTGAAAAACAAATACGACAAATGCTGCGATGGCGACAAAGTTTATGACAATACGCGCCAGTTGGTTTATGAGCTGCCGTATTTTATCCGGCGCCGGCAAGACTCCGGCAAGGAAGTCGTGGATATTATACGGGAAGTTTGCGGCATCCGGGGGCTGGGCAATGCTGAAGAAAAAGCAGCCTTAAACAATGAGATTGAAACCGCATATCTGGAAAAGGAAATTGAGCGCATGTACGACCGGCTGGCCAAAACAGGAAGAGATACGTCCGTTGTCAGCTATAAACTGTCGCGCTTAAAACGAAGACAGGGGAAGTTATAGGCATCAGACAGCCAGAACTATAATTTTGTTATTCAACAGAAAAGAAGCGGCTACATCGGAAGCAGTGAAAATTATAATATAAATGCTCCGATGCAGTGTTGGATATGCATATAGCGATATTTGGAATAGTCAAGACTACACAAGCAAAATGCAACAGGGTAAGCTCAGCAAAGTATAATGGAAAGGGCTGAAACCGATTAAAACAATACCGGATTTTTATCTTTATTTAACAAAACGTGGGCCGCGGCGCGCGCCTCTTTGGTAATCTTTTCTCCGGCAAGCATGCGGGCGATTTCTTCCACCTTGCCTGCGGCGGTCAATTTTTCCAGCCCGGTCGTCGTAACGTCATTTTGAGTCGTTTTTTCCACCTTAAAATGTTCACTGCCGAACGCGGCAACCTGCGGAGAATGGGTTACGACCATAACCTGCACCTTTTCTGCCAGACGCGCCAGACGCTCGCCTACCGCCTCTGCCGTAGCGCCGCCGATACCGGTATCTATCTCGTCAAAAATCAGCGTTTCCTGACTGGAAGTCTGCGCAAGGTTTACCTTTAACGCCAGCATAAAACGCGACAGTTCACCGCCGGAAGCTATCTTATTCAACGCGCCCATCGGAGTATTGGGGTTGGTTGACACCTCAAAACAAACGGAATCCCAGCCTTTTTCCGACCACTGGCTTTCTTCTTTGGGAGTTACGGAAGTTCTGAAAACGGCTTTTTCCATTTTCAGCGGCGGAAGTTCGCGCATAATGCTCTTATCCAGTCTGGCAGCGGTTTTAACGCGCTTTTCGCTCAACTTTGACGCCGCGGTCATATAGGCTTCGCGCAGGCATCTGACTTTTTCCTGCAATTCGCGCAGGCTGTCCTCACCGTTTTGCAGATTTTGCAGGGCGGCAGATAATTCTTCCTGCTTTTCAGGCAGCATATCTATTTCCGTCCGGTGCTTTTTGGCGACGCTGCGCAACGCAAACAGCCGCGTTTCTATATCGTCAATCTCATTCTGGTTCAGCGAAACGTCCGCCGAACCGGCTTCTATGCGCTCTACCGCGTCGTTGAGGCTGTAAAGCGCCGTTTCCAGATTCTGCTCAATATCAGCGTATTTGTTATTTACAATTTCGTTGACGCGGGAAATGGCGTTCTGCGCTTTGGCTATACTGTCCAATACGGAGCTGCTGCCATTTAAATACGCATAGGCGGCGTTCAGCTTTTCTATTATCTTTTCGGCATTCATCAGTTCGCTGCGACGGGCGCGCAGGGTTTCTTCCTCGCCTTTCTTCGGGGCGAGCCGATTTAGTTCCTGCACCCAGTGTTTCAGGTTTTCTTCATCCTCTTTCGCCTTGTTGAGGGCTTCTTCCCGGCTGCGAAGCGCGGCGGCGGCGGTTTTATAAGCGGAAAAAGCCTCTCCGGCGGCGGCAAGCTCTTTTTCGCAGCTGCCGCAGCTGTCCAGAATATCGCAATGGGTCGCAGGATTCAGCAACCCCTGATTATCGTGCTGACCGTGAATTTCTATCAGGCAGCGGCTTAATTCCCGCAACAGCTTTAAGGTGATTATCTGGTCATTGAAAAGTATTTTACCGCGCCCGTCAGCGGAAATCGTCCGTTTGATGATAATGTCGCCGTCCATCTCCAAGTCATATTCCGCGGCAATGTCATAAATTTTATTGTCCGGGCGGACTTCAAAAACGCCGGTTACGGACAGCTTGTCCGCCCCGGTTCGCACAAGCGACGACTCGGAACGGCTGCCCAGCAAAAGTCCCAGCGAATCCAGCAGAATGGACTTGCCGGCGCCGGTTTCGCCGCTCAAAACCGTCAGACCGCCGGAAAAATCTATGTCCAGACTGTCTATCAAGACGACGTTTCTTATGGATAGGGCTTTGAGCATCAGCGAAAATCAGTCCTTTGTGATTAACTTTGCCGCCATTGCCGTCCATTTGCCGTCAGGATAGTTGCGACGCAAGATTTCTTCTTTTTTTACCGCCTCGTCATCCAGACCGAGGATTGTATATATTTCTATTTCACGATACAGGGCTTCCTCTATCTGGCTGGTGGTCTGGTAAACGTCGGTTACGGTAGAAAAACGGTTCAGTGCGGAAATATATTCCTTATTTTCCAGATAGTAGCGCCCGACGCTCATCTCGTGCCCGGCAAGATGGTCTTCTATCAGTGCCATTTTGGCTTTGGCGTCGGCAGCATATTCGCTGTCCGGAAACATTGCGATAACCTGAGAAAAAGTTTCGTACGCGTCGCGGGTCGCCGACTGTTCCTTTTGGGATGGCGCAATCTGGTCATAATAGCAGACGCCTTTGAGATAAAAAGCATAGGCAACGTCTTTGTTGCCGGGGTGCAGACGGATATAACGGTCCAGCGCAGCAATGGCGTCGTCGTATTTTTCGTCCTTATAATAGGAATACGCGCTCATCAGCTTGGACTTGGTCGCCCATTTGGAATAAGGGTGTTCCATTTCCACCTTATCAAACGTTTCCGCGGCTTTCTGATAGGAGGTTTTGTTCAGATAGTTATAAGCTTCGTTATACAGGGTTTCCGCGCTTTTGTCTTCGTCATTGACAGGATCTTCCGTTGAAGCGCAGGCGGAAAGGAACATCAACCCGACGACCGGCAGTACATACAGAATCTTTTTCATCCTCTTTTCCCTCTCTTACAGTATTTCATAATTATCCGCAGAAGCAAAAAGCTTTTTCAGGATTTCGTTATTATGATAGTGTCCGCTTTTGTTGGCAACAACTTTTGCCAATATATAATACCCCGAAGTATATAAATCACCAATGGTATCCATTACTTTGTGGTTTACACATTCATTCGGCACGCGGAAACCTCCGGGATTCAATATCGTTTCGCCGTCCAAAACCACCGCATTGTCCAGCGAACCGCCTTTTATCAGCCCGATTGACTGCAGATAGTCCACCTGATATTTTTCGCAGAAAGTCCGGCACGGCGCAATTTCCGCGGCAAAGACTTCCTCTGTTATGTCTTTATCAAAATTCTGATGCCCGACGATTTTGGACGGAAATTCTATATCAAAACAAATGTGCAACGTTTCTGCCGGCAGCAGCGTTATGCTTGCGCCTTTGCCATCTTCAAACCTGACCTCGCGGGAAACTTTCAAAATACGGCGCGGGGCATTTTGGGCAACCAGTTCCGCCAATTGCAAAATACGCAGAAATTCACGCCCGCTGCCATCAAGAATCGGAACTTCGGGATTATTAACTTTAACCAGCGCGTTATCTATGCCGAGAACATAAAAAACCGACATAATGTGCTCTATCGTGCTGACGATATTCTGCGGAGACGTTCCCAGGCAGGTGCAATTCCTCGTATCAACAACGTTGGAATACAACGCGGGAATCGTTTCAGCCCCCGCAATATCAGTCCGTTGAAACCGAATACCGTGATTTTCCGGCGCAGGCTCTATCGCCATTACGGCGTCGCAACCGGAATGCAGTCCTATCCCCTTTATTTCAATAGCATTTTTTAACGTGTGCTGATACTGCATTATTCTCTCCCATAAAAAATCAAAGGTGGTCTGTAAGCCGAGTTCTGTACTTGTCATTTGCTTTACCCGAAGGCAAAGATTCAAAGCGATAGCTATTCATCTGGACCGAATGTCGCCATCCGGTTCGAGCGACCTACCTCTGGAGCAGGGTGGAAACGCCCCATGCAACGGCTTAAAGCCGCCCTCCTAATTTGGTCTTGCGTCGGGCAGGGTTTGCCTTGCCAAAGGATATTACTATCTTTGCGGTGAGCTCTTACCTCGCCTTTTCAACCTTACCAAAATAATTTTGGCGGTAATTTTCTGTGGCACTTTCCCTTGGATTTCTCCAGCCGGACGTTATCCGGTGCCCCGTTTCCATGACGCTCGGACTTTCCTCACCGGAAAAATCCCGGCGCAGCTATCCAACCACCTTGGTTCTAAGGTTTAACACATATTATTATAAAATCAACGCTTTTGAGGGAAAAATAGAAAAAAATATGCTTTTATAAAAAAAATTTACCTTTTGTTAATTTTTTGCTTGTTTTGTTTAAATTTTGTGTTATTTTGTCCACGAATTAAATTCAGGACTAGTGAAACGGAGTTTCTTTAATGACAAACAATAAAATTTTTACGGCAATTCTGGCTTTGGCCTTTATTTTCACGGCAGGAAAAGCTGCTGCCGAATGTGACGGATTTTATCTGGCCGGGCGCGCCGGATATGCAGAGTATGAAGTTGATGATGACAGAAGCGGAGTCGGAAACGGTTTTTCCCACTATATCGTTGACAAGAAAAGATTTATTGCTTCCGGCGGAATTGGCTACAGACACGAGCATTTCAGAACCGAAATAGAATATATGTGGAGAAAAGCCAACAGCGAGAATATCTCAAGCTATGCAAAAGGGAAATTCAGATCACAATCATACATGTTCATCGTTTATTATGACTTTTTTCCGTATTCCTGGTTTACGCCGTTTGTTGATGCCGGTATCGGCTGGACTAACCATAAGCTGACAATGAGTTATCCTGTTTCAGGCGTTAAATTTAAGATGGATGATGACAGTTTTACCTGGTCACTGGGCGCCGGTATATCAGCAAAGCTGACAAACAGACTGAATCTTGATGTTGGGTACCGCTATTACGACATGGGCGATTTAGACGAATTTAACGGAAAGACAAGCGTAACCGACCAAGAAGTTTACGTTGGCGTCAGATACGTTTTATAAGCTTTTTGTAAATTTTGCTTTTTGCTGCCGCGGCTGGTTCTTATATGCCGCGGCAATTTATTTTCAGCACAATGTACAATATGCTTGCATTATGCCGTTTATAGCTTTAGCTTAGCAGGCAGGAAAATTTAATGCGGTGCAATATGGAGCAATATAATGACAAATAAATTATTCGGCACGGACGGTGTCAGAGGCGTTGCCGGTTTCTATCCGATGACGGCGGACTTTGCATTTAAACTGGCAGAAATATTAAGCCAAACGGTGTGCACGGATAAAAAGAAAATAGCCATTGGCAAAGATACACGCATATCCGGAGATATGATTGAAGCAGCACTAAGCGCCGGGTTTACGGCAAACGGAATTGACGTTATTTTGCTGGGCATTGTTCCTACACCATTGGTTACATTGAAAACACCGGAACTCGGCGTGGATATGTCTTTAATGATTACGGCATCACATAACCCTTATCAAGACAACGGCATAAAGCTTATCGACCAGAGCGGCGACAAATTTTCCGACGACTTTTATGCAAAAATTGAAAAGCTCTTAGAACAGCGTCGTTTAGCCGAAGAAACACCGCCAGTATTAAAACAGACGCGTTTCGGAAAAATTTTAAAAAAAGACGAAATAATTGAAGATTATATCGAAAGCATGCGCAAAATTGCGCCTAATTATAAAGCCCTGCAAGGGCTCCGGGTGGTTATTGACTGTGCAAACGGCGCTTACTCTTATATTCTTCCCCAGACATTCAAGGATTTGGGTGCCGGCGTTATCTCAATCAATAATCAACCGGACGGATATAATATTAATCAAAACTGCGGTTCCCAGCACACAAAACAGCTGGCTCAAACCGTTAAAGATGCCCATGCCCATTTTGGCATTGCCGTTGACGGGGATGGTGACCGGATTATTCTTGTCGACAATACGGGAGCAGTTATTGACGGAGACCAGCTGCTCTGTTTTTTGGCACAATATCTTAAAGCACACGGACAACTCAACAATAATACTGTCGTCAGTACGGAATGGTCCAATCTGGGACTGGGGGAATATTTGCGCAAAAACGGTTTTATTTATTTTCAAAGCAAGGTCGGAGAAAGATACGTTATTGATTTAATGAAAGAAAAGTTTTCCTCGCTAGGCGGAGAACCTGTGGGACATATTGTTCTTTCACAATACGCAAAAAGCGGCGACGCTTTGGCCGTAGCCATTATTTTGGCTTTGGCCTATTTGGAAGCAGCCAAGCCTATGAATGAAATTTTTCCGATATTCTCCCCCTATCCCTGTTTAATCGAAAATATCCGGTTTTCAACCAAAGAATTTATGCAGCAAAGCCTTGAACATGATGATGTCCAAACAGCCTTAAATGACGCAAAGAAAGTTTTGGGCGAAAACAGCAATTTGATTGCGAGAAAATCCGGCACCGAACCGGTTATCAAACTCCGGATTGAAGGAAAGGACGAACAAACGGTTGCCAGACTTGCAAAACATTTAAAACAGCTTATTTTACAATATCAAAAATAATTTTATCCCACGCTTATACTTGCAACCAATACTCTTCTTCTATAAACATGAGCGTTATTTATGATAATCAGAGAATTGCCGCAAATATTTTGTATATTTGCGGCAATTCTGGAATCATTCGGTTATATCATTCAGACTATGCAGGTTTTTCTTGATTTTTTCATCTTGGATTGAAAGCTTTTTTATATTTTTTAATCCGTTTTCTATTTTATTTTTTACCTGTTTTGCATTTAACTCTTCTTGTTCCTCTTTTTGGGACAAAGCCTGCTTCCACTGAAATACTGCTTCATTTTTACGCCCGCCAAACCAGTATGCATCGCCGAGATGATCACTGATAATGGCATTTTGAGGATTAAGTTCAGATGCCTTTTCCAAATATAAAATGGCGTTATCATAATCTCCGGTTTTAAAATAGACCCATCCAAGACTATCCATTATCACACCATCATTCGGGTCTTTTTCATAAGCTTCCAAAATCATAGCCGCGGCTTTGTCCGTATTCATATTATATTTAAGCCAGCTGTATCCAAGATAGTTGAGCACCTGCGGATGACGGTTGCTTAATTTCAGAGCTTTTTCAAGACTTTCTTCGGCTTTGCCCCATTCATTGTTTTTATCATAAGAAACAGCCAACGCATAGTATACCGGCCAATATTTTTCACTCTCATAAAATATGGAATTTATGGCTTTATTGTAATATTTAATAGCATCCGGCTGATTATTGCTTACACGCAAAACATCGCCCAGATTAAACAATACCTGAAAATTACCAGGATTTTCCCGAAGCAGCCGTTTTAATACTTTTATCGCCTCGCTGTATTTTTTCTCGGCAGACAAATTATTGGCTTTTTTCATTTGCGCCGGATAATACATCTCTGATTTTTTACCAATCGAATCGTAATACTTATTGGCATCATTAAGCATCAACCGCTCTTCAAACAAATCCGCCATAGCTATTTTGGCGATATCATTGTCGGGATTAAAATATTCTGACACAGCCATATACATCTGGGCATAATCGTGACCAACCGGCACAGATTTGAATAACAGGGCAATTTCCAAAAAGACTTCCCCCGCCCCTTCGTCAGGAGTATTTACCAGCCGGGGAGATGCCGCGTTGCCCTGGCTTATTTTTTCCCGAAGGCTGGCAAGCATTTCCTTTATATTGCTGGAACCATAATATTTGGCTACCAAATTAAGTGCTTTTTCTTTTTCTCCGTTGCGAACCAGAAAATTTGAAATAATCTGCAGCGCCCGGAACGACATATCATTCGCTTTGTCATTAATGACGATATCATAATATTTTTGCGCATCTTTCATTTTACCGAAATATTCGGAAATCAGACCGCTATGCAGGCTATAGACTGTTTTCATTTCTTCCATGCCTGACAGTTTCTGCAGCTCTGTTACAGCCTGTTCGTAATTATTTTCTCCGACATAACTCCATGCGTTGAACAACGGGGCAATCAGTTTTTTGTATGTTTTTTCATTTATGCTGTTCAAAGCAACTCGGGAAGACTTATAATCACCATGCTTAAACGCATAAACGGCATTAATAACGTCGATAAAATTGTTTTTATCCCCATTTTTGCGGGCTATTCCGGCATATTTTACCGCTTGGTCAATTTTCCCCTGTGATGCCAGAATGATATATGTTTTACCGAGCAAATCTTCATTAACCATTCCCTTTTCTATCGTCCGTACATAATAACGCGCCGCATTATCATAATCTTGCCGTATATGGGCAACTCTGCCGGCTAAATAATTGCCGTATGCAGTATCCTTTTGCAAAAGATATGCCTGCTCCTGCTGATATTCGGGCATATTAATAAAATTGCCGGTGCAGGAATTGAATATCCCTATCCCGCTTAACAGGGTGATAATGTAGCTCGCTTTTAACATATGTTTAAAAATTCCCGTAGTTTGCCGTTTCATATTATCAATTTGCTCTTAATTTTAAACTAAATTTATTATATTTGTGTAAATAATTGCTTTATATTGCAATAAAAAGTATAATATATATAATTGGCAGCAATGAATAAACAAATTAACATACGGGAAGCTCTCGACTGGTATTTGTGGGCAGGTGTCAATGAAACCTGCGGCGATTTGCCGTGCCTGACCGGTGAGACCGAAAAGTTTTTCTCTCAGGCTACAACTAAAAGTGTTCCGGCACAAGCTCTTTCCGGCAAACCGGCAAGCGGACAGCCAACCGGCCGGGGAGGGAACTTTTCTTCCTCTGAACCTCGCAGTTTTGTGCCGACGGCTCAGACCATGCAGCCTTATGCCGCTGCTACAAAAAATGCACGCGATATTTGTGCCAAAGCATCTTCTCTGGACGAACTGCGAAACATCGTGCAGAATTTTGACGGCTGCAACCTGAAAAATACGGCAGCTTCCACCGTTTTCGGCGACGGGGCACCTAAAGCAAAACTGCTGCTTATCGGAGAAGCTCCCGGCGCAGATGAAGACCGCATAGGAAGACCCTTTGTCGGCAGATGCGGAAAATTGTTAGATAAAATGCTGGCTGCAATTCATGTCAACAGGCCAGACTGCTATATCACCAATGTTTTGCCATGGAGACCACCGGGGAACAGAACGCCAACCGATGAAGAAATCGCTGTCTGCCTGCCATTTCTTAAGAGGCAAATTGAACTGATTGAACCGGATTATTTGTTGTTGCTGGGAGGAATTGCCTTAAAATCAGTGATGGATGTATCTGACTCTATTTCCCGGACACGAGGAAAATGGTTGGAATATCAGATTAATGAAAAAAAGAAAGCACATGTTCTTGCAACATACCACCCGTCTTACCTGTTACGGAGTTCCTCACAAAAATCAAAAGTCTGGGCCGATTTACTGCGTTTAAAGAAAAAGATGGACGAAGAAAATATTTAGCAGCCTGACGAGTAAATTTTGCGCTGTTATTTTTTTCGACGCAATTAATAAAAATTAAACACTCTGTGCGTATGATACAGTCATACATAAGAAGTTATGAGGTTTTAAAATGAAAAAATCAATAAAGTTTCTGGCTGTTTTCCTTTTAGGGGCTGTTATGGCGGCGCCGACAGCGCTTCAGGCTGCAGAAAAAGCTCCGGCACCGGCGGCGAAGACCACGGCAAAATCCGGCGAACCGTCTACCAGGCCTGATGCCGTCATTTTTAAGATTCATGACATTGATCCGGTTCTGGAAGACGGCGTTGTCAAAGGGTGCAATTATATGATTACCCTATACAACAGAACTTCTATTAACTTCAGAACATTTACCGTAAACCTTGACTGGCCGGATGTCGTCGACGAGCGTTTTAAATTTGACCGTTATGTCGAGTCCTTGCTGGGCGTTGAAGAGGCAGAGAAGCAGAAATCGCTGTTTAGCAAAGAAACTGTTTCAAAACCAGTACAAACATCGGTAACGGTGAACGCTTTCGGTGCCGATAAACAGATTTCCCTGCGGTCTTATATGGATAATGAAAAATGTTATCTGATGTTAAGCGATGCGCATTACACGGTAACGCCGTGCGATATCGCACGCAATACGGAAACCATCGGCAGTTTTGGAATGAGCGCGGATAAAAGCGATTGCACGGATTTATTCCAATTTGTCAGCACGAAGAATCCGGAATATTTCGGCGAGTTTAAACGCATTTCGGCAACTGAAGAAGCCGCAATGAGCGAATCGGCAGAAAGCCGCGAACTTTCGGACATTGATATGATTATCGGCAAAATTGTCGACAATATGGGAACATCTGACAAGACGCTGACAAACATCTATTAGAAAAAGCCATTATCGGATATCACAGCAGGATACGGGCGGTTTTCGAAACAGAAGGCTGCCCGAATTTTAAAGGAGAGATGAAAAATGAGTAAATTCAGTTTTGGCATTTGCAGTTTGCTTTTAACTTTCAGCCTTATACTTCCGGTGCAGGCGCAGGTTCTGGATGCAGAGGAAGCACCAGATGCCGCCGCTCCCGCCCCAGCCGGACTGTCCTTTGACGAAACCGATAAAAACGAAGCTTTGTTTAATGAAATGTTCGGAGACCACCCGGAAATTCGAGAAGATGCTGAAAATACGGGAAACTTTGAGAATACAGCTCAAAAGGCTGCCGAAAGAATAAAGCAAACCGGCGCGACGGCTCCGTCTGTATCGGCAGATGGCATTCTCAAGCCTTTAAACGGCGATATGCTTATCGGAGTCAGTAAAGGGAGCTTTAAGGTATTTCAGGATATGACAGGGCGGACTAACTGCACTTTCGGCGTTACGTTAAAATCTAATCTTGACCGGGAATTAAAGACTATGGGGCTGCAATTGGTCTATCCGCATCGTGTTTTCGCTTTTATTTTCAGGAACGTTGCCGAAAAAGGTTCTCAGGAACGGTTTATTACGACAACCGGAGACATTTGTTATAATTTGGCGGGCGTACCGGATATTGAGGTCAATTTGTGCCGGATTAAAAATGCAGCGGACAATGAATGCGCCAAACGCATTAAATGGAGCAACGATTTGGAATCTCCAGACCCGTCTAAAAATCCATATTAAGAAATAACGATAGTTTGAATACAGATATTTCCAGGAAATTTCCGGATTTTCGAAAAAATATAAAAAGAAGCCGAAAACGGTTTCTTTTTTTGAGGCAAAAGCTGCAAAAAGCAGGCTCTCTGGTGTAAAAAGCTTGCAAAAAGTCTAAAAATGTGGTATAGTTTTGTCTAGAAAAATATAATTTAAATATAGATATGTTATGAAGGAAGGTATCTTCTCGTTCATTTGGGCTGGCATTTGCGCCCTTTTGAGCGTTTGGCTCGTACTATATGTCGACGCCAAAATCGGTTTTTCTAACGATTATTTCTTCCCCTCTATTGTGGATACAATCCATAGTTGGGGGTGGTCAGTTAGAAAGGTGCTATTTTTCAGTTTATACCTAGTTTACTGGGTTACTGGAATACACAAATTATTCGGAAACGGCATTTTGGCACTTATCGGATGGACAGTCCTTCTGGTATTTGCCGCTGCATTCATTGTTGCCGGTTATTGGTTTGTATCATGGCTGGTAACATGCATTTGAGAGAAAGAGTTGTTTTTAAGAGTTAAATCTTAAGAACAACTCTTTTTTCTTTTTGATTAGTTGATTTTTTACAATTATATGTTAAAGCTTAGCAAAGAAGTTTGAAAAATTATCAAAAAATGGGGAAAAAGATGGAAACAGAGGTTGCTGCCGAGGTTGTAAATCAACTTTCGATGTGGGATATGGTATGGTCATCCGACCTGATTACCAAAGCGGTTATGATTGGGCTGATTGCCGCTTCGGTCTGGTCATGGGCGATTATTTTTGAAAAAATAAATACGCTGCGCCAAGTTAAACGCCTGTCCAAGACGTTTGAAGAGCGTTTTTGGTCCGGCGGTTCGCTGGACAAGCTGTACGATTCCATCGGCAATCCGCAGGATCCGATGTCGGCTATGTTTGTTGCGGCGATGAAAGAATGGCGCCGTACGAACATTATGAAATCCAAAACAGACAGAGGGCTGCGCGGCGTTTCTTTGCAGCAGAGAATCGAAAAGGCGATGATGGTTTCCATGGACAAAGAGCTTGACGAGATGGACAATCATCTGGGCTTTTTGGCTTCTACCGGTTCGGTGGCGCCGCTGGTCGGGCTGTTTGGAACAGTTTGGGGCATTATCTCATGTTTTAATGCTATTGCAGTTACCCAAAGCAACTCTCTGACCTCTATTGCTCCGGGTATTGCCGAAGCCCTGTTTACCACCGCATTTGGTTTGATTGCCGCAATTCCCGCTTATATTGCCTATAATATGATTACCACGGATATTGACCGCTATGCCAAAAAGCTCGAAAACTTTATGGCAGAATTTTCAAGCATTTTATCGCGGGAAATTGACGATACGACTATTAAAGCAGAAATGGCCGGAGAATAAAGATATGGCAATTATTAACGGAAGAATCCAAAGGCGGGGCAGCCGACGCAACGCCGACATCAATATGACAAACCTTATGGACGTTATGATGGTGCTTTTAGTGGTATTTATGGTTGCGGCGCCGCTTATGACGTCAGGAATCCCGCTTGACCTGCCGAAAGTCGGCGGAGGTACGCTGAACGGCAAAGATACCTCTATTAATATCAGTGTTGACAAAGACGGGCATTATTACATCGGCCAAAGCCAAATCGAACCGGAAACGGTTATTGACAAGATTAAGGCAATCAAAGGAGAAAATAAAGACGTAACGGTTACCATTTCCGGAGATACATCTTCATCTTACGGCAGTGTTATCGGATTGATGGCTATGTTAAAAGATGCAGGATTCAGCAAAGTCGGGTTGAAAACAGAAGCCCGGAAAAGCAAAAATTAGAAAGTTTTCGGTTAATGCAGAAAAATTACGTTTACAAATCGGTTGCCTTACACATTGCAGTAGTTTTGCTATGTGTTTTTGACATACCGTTTTTGGGAAGCAAACGTAATTTTGACGAACAACCGCCGATTATGGTCGATTTGGAAAACGTAAAAATTTCTGATACGACAAATATTCCGGCAAAAGCAGTTCGCGGTCCCGAAAAAAAACCGGCAACGCGCAAAGAAAAGCCTGTTGAAGAGAGTTTTACCCCCAAAAAAGCCGAGCCGGCTCCTGCACCGAAAGTTGAAGAAAAGCCCAAACCGGAGCCTGTTCCCGAAGTAAAAGCGCCGGAAATAAAATCGCCGTCGCTGATTGAGGAAGCTCCGAAACCGGAAGAAACCAAAGAAGAACCGAAAAAGGAATCGAAAGAGCCACTGAAAGAAAAGAAGAAACCGGCACCGATTCCCCAGAAAAAGCCGCAGATAAAACCGAATAAAAAGCCGGTTCAGCCGAAAAAGCCCGAGACCGACAAAAAGGCGACTCCGACTGCTAAACCGGCAGCCAAACCGAACAAAAATGCCGTAAGGAGTGCCAACCCGCTGCAAAGCCTGATGAATTCCGTTGACGATTTACAAAAACAAATCGGCGAGGAAGACGCTCCGGCACAGGTTCCATACGACGAGCCGGTCAATAACCTCGGCATAGAGGGCGGAAACAGCCAGGGGTCGTATTTCAGCGAGCTGACGGTATCCGGCATTGATTTTGTGAAATCCAAAATTCAGGAATCGTGGAAAACGATTGCCGGCGGCAAAGACGACCGTAATATTGAGGTTGTCATCAGCGTCAAACTGACAAAAGAGGGGCTTATCGAATCCGTAGAGATTGAAGATATGCGGCGTTACAGGACTGACACCTATTTTCAGGCATTGGCAGACAGCGCCGAACGCGCCATTTATATAGCACAGGATGTTTACGGCGTCTTTAAGGTATTGTCGGCGCAAAGCGGCTCCAGATACAGCGACTGGAAAGAGATACGGTTTACGTTTACGCCGCTGGGGCTGTCCAAATAATCTGACAGAGAGAGGCAGACATACGACGCTATCTGGTACCGAAAGGGTGTCGGAAGAGAGGGAACGGAGCGGCTGGCGGGTTATCTTCCGCCGAAGAGTTTGCCGAGGCGGGTGGCGAACGATGAAACGGCAGAGTTGTCATCGGCGGCGGATTGCGCGTTGGCGGAGTTGCCGTTGCCGCCCTGTCCCTGCAAAACCCGGTTCAATTCCTTTTCATAACCGCCGGAAACCGCCAGCTTTTTGCCGAGTACGATGACTTCGGCAGGCTGCGGGCGGGAGCTGCGTTCGGGGTTGAAGACCTCAAGCACCACGCTTTTGAATTGCCCCTGTTCCTCTT